>Ga0209267_1000031_pt1 | contig 86779 bp, 77 predicted proteins | sample GraSoiAngelo_137_FD_185894 | JGI IMG/M metagenome (GOLD analysis project Ga0209267, IMG submission 185894) | Grasslands soil microbial communities from the Angelo Coastal Reserve, California, USA - 14_0929_09_30cm (SPAdes) (version 2) | ecosystem: Environmental > Terrestrial > Soil > Grasslands ... | reverse complement strand
CTGCCGCCAGCGAAGATCCGGGCATTCCTGGATTTCGTGCAGGAAATCATCGTGGAGGACGCCCCCCGGTCAGGCGCGCACGGCAATCGCTCAGGCAGTCGCTCCACGGCCACCAATCCAAAATGACCGGTGCCGTCTGTCTCACGCAGGCCAATGGAACTGCCTGCTCCCGAGGCTTTCCCACAAGCGCGCGTGAATTTCGCGTGATTCTCCTGTGCCCAACCGTGGATCAATCAGTTGCGACTATGGGTAAAGATCGGTCGATGAACCTGGCTACGTCGGATGGCGGCTCGCAGCAAGTCGCGGATCAGCGTACCGAACCAGATGCCGCATTCCTCGGCTTGCGTTTTGATAAATCCGCCAGAGAAGTGCGGCGTGAGCCCTAGTTGACGCCGATCCTCGCGGCTGGCGTCGAATCTGTGAGCCGGGCAAATGATCGCCGGATGGCCGCGGCGTCAGCAGCGCGGGCGATAGGCAGCGATCGGTCCATCGCTCGGGGCTATCGTTTACTTGCGCCGCCCCAGAAAGCCGAAGCAAGCCAATCCGATCAGCGCGATGATCCAGGCGCGTTGCAACGCCCGATCCCCACCCAGGAGCACGTTTACAAACAGGACCGGCCCGGTAAAGATCAGCGCGAGAATGGGCCACAACTCCCTGGGGAGGGCGTGTGAACGCTCCGCCTTGTTTTTCACAGAATTCATCTGTACGTCCTGTTGGACACAGATACCAAGTCGGTCAGCGGCGCGAAATAAGGCGAAAGCGTTACCGCGTGCATGGGGCAAAGACTGGCGAGTCCGCGGGGACAATTGCTGTGCCCTGCCGGTCCTGCGCCCCTGCGCCCCCAGGCTTAGCCCGTGACATGAAAACGCCGCCCGAAGGCGGCGCTCTCGAACACCGCCAGATGGGATCAAATTGGACCTATCGGACCTCTCTAGCACCCCCTTTGGAGGATACCCGTCGTGGTGGGGCATCGTTTGGAGCGGGTCCTGGTTCACAGCCGTCGGGTCGAACGGCACTGTTGCGGACTCTGTCGATGGGATTTCGTGGAGAGGAGATTCGCGGTCACACGGGCTAGTGTTGTGCTCGGTTGTGCTTCGTGGTGCCAATTGCAGCGGGCGCCCCTTGGCATGTTGTTGAATTTACAGGTTACCGTGAGCCAACTACCGGGCTCATAATGCCGGGGTCGAGGGTTCGAGTCCCTCCCTTTCCACCAAATGATCCACTTGAGTGGTCCTTCAACCCTTCAACCGTCCGGGTCAGCACCGACAATGGTTGCGAATGACGGTCATGGTTCCTCTCTACTTATCGCGCGGATCGTCTGCCGCATTGAGGTACACGGTGTCTGTCGGACCAAATCCTGTGATGTAGACCACAACAGGCTCTGCCCTTGTCAGGGCGAAATGCGCCACGCCACCGGGCTCGGTGTAGAAGCTGCCCGGCGGCAACGGCTTTGTGGCGGCAGCGTTAGCCACGCTGCCATAGCCGAAGTACCAGGTGCCAGACATCACGATGGCCGAACGATTATCGCGATGCGTGTGCGCCTGGATTGTAGTGTTGGCCGGAATGCTGAGGCGAATGGTGTAGACCCCTGGTTTCGTCGGATCACCCAGAAGTACGGTCGTGTGAATTCCAGCCACACCCGAAGTGCCGGCGCCGGCGCCGACGGCTTCCTTGGCTGTAATCTCGCCCGGCGTCAGGCGAATCTGATCAGCTGCCGCCGCCTGCGCCACGCTCGCCAGAACCATGACCAACGCTATAGTCAGAATTCTCTTCATCACATGGCTCTCCGGGCTTGCGCCTTTAGTTCGACAGAAAATCCACGATCAACGCGGTCGTGGCTTTGGGGTTCTCGTCCATGATCCAGTGCCCGGAGCCGGGGACGATACCCATGGTCACGTTCGTCGCCACGAAACGCAGGGTATCCGCCTGTGCGGTGCCGAATGATTTTTCCCCGCCCAAGGCAAGCACCGGCATCGTCAGTTTGTCACCCTTGGCGAGCAGTGCTTTGTTATCGATGGCGTCTTGATTGAAGGCGCCGAACTGCTCGAAAGCGTCGTGCATGGCGTGTGGTCGCGCGTAGAGCGCGGCATAGTGCTGGCGCGTCGCCTCGTCAATTTTCTGAGGATCGGCGGACAGTTCATTATAAAAACGATCGAGATAGATGCGCTCGCGGCCCGCAACCAGCCTTTCTTCGTCCGGCCCACGGAAATTAAAGTGCCAAAGCAGCGGGCTTTGCTTGATCTCTTCCCAATTGCCAATTCCGGGCAGGGGCGCGTCGATCACCACCCATTTGGTGATGCGGGTCGGGTATTGGGCCGCCAACGCGTAGCCCACCATGTTGCCGATGTCGTGCGTAACCAGATCGGCGCTACTGATTTTCAGCGCATCCATTACGCCCGCAATATCCACGGCCTGGTTCTTTTTGGTGTAGCCCTGTTCGGGATGCGTTGACAGGCCCATGCCGCGCAGGTCAGGCACCACGACCGTATGATTTTTCACCAGCGCCGCGGCGGCTGGCGCCCACATGTCGCCGGTGTCGCCAAAGCCGTGCAGCATGACGACCGCGGCGCCCTGACCGCCGATTCGCACATGCAGTGTCGTGCCGTTGGTATTGATTTCCTGGGTACGAAAACCCGATGGAAACGGCTCCACCGCGAAGGCATGAGTAACGATCAGAAATGCAACCAGCAAGTTAATGGAATAGCGCAGCATAAAATCTCCTGATGAGGTGCAGGATGCTGGCCCTGTACCTGCGTTCTGTCTAGACTGCAATTAAAGGAACGAGTGTCCGGGAAAACCGAACGATGCTGAAGCTGGATTCTCTGCTTGCCTTCGTCACGACCGCGGAGGCCGGTTCAATCAGCGAGGCGGCGAGGCGCCTGCAGATTTCGAAATCGGTTGCCAGCGAGCGTTTGGCAGAACTTGAGCGCAATGTCGGCGCGACCCTGGTACATCGTTCCACGCGTAAGCTGGTGCTGACTGAAGACGGTAGCGCGTTCCTGGAGCGCGCAAAACGTATCCTCCGCGAAGTATCCGAGGCGACCGCGGAGGTGTCTGAACGGCGCGGTGAGCTGGTCGGGCCGCTGAGAATCTCCGCACCCGTCAGCTTCGGCATCCTGCATCTGGCCTCGGCGCTGAGTTCGTTTCTCAGGGAGAATCCGCGCATCGAACTATCAGTCGATCTGGACGATCGTTTCGTCGGCGCGGTGGATGGCTTTGACGCCATCGTTCGTCACGGTCCGCTGCCTGACAGCGGATGGATCGCGAAGCGGATCGCGCCGAGCAGGCGCAGGCTGGTCGCCTCACCCGATTACCTGAAAACGCACGCGACACCCCGGACCATCGGCGATCTGGAGCAGCACCGTGGAATTATCTATTCCAATCGCGGTGCATCGGATTGGCGCTTCCGGCAGTCGGGCCGCTGGTCGGTAGTGCGGCCCGGCGCGGTCATGCGGGTCAACAACGGAATCATCATGCGCGACGCGGCCGTGGAGGGTTTGGGCACTCCGACCAGCATTGAGATGGCCCTTGATCGGTGCCGACTCCATCGGGCATGGTAATGGCGTGAGGGTCTGAAGCCCAAGGCGAGCAGTCAACCGCTCGAGCTACACTTCAGGCTTGATCATTTCCGGCCCGTGCTTACCGGAGACCGCCGTCGCCATGGCGTTACGCATTCAAAAAGAAGATGCATAGACGGCCTGCACCATCTGAGCCGTGCCCATGGGGCCTACTGGCCCTGATATTTCTGTCCTGGGCGGCTCGCGTCTGCAGCGGTGCCGAGTCCGTCGTGCTTGTCAGTGGCAACGTGTATACGGCCGATGACCGTAACCCACGTGCTCAGGCCGTCGTCGCAGCGCACGGTCGCATTCTGTACGTCGGCGCCAACGCCGATGCGTTGCGACGAGCGCCACCAGGCGCGCGCCGTATGGATATGCACGGCCTCACCATCCTACCCGGCCTTACGGACTCACACGCCCACTTGGCCGGTATCGGGTTCCGGGAGTTGAGCTTCAATCTGGAAGGCACCGCGAGCGTTGCAGACCTGAAGGACCGGCTTCGCGAGCGCGCAAAGCAGGGGACGCCCGGCGAGTGGCTCACGGGGCGAGGATGGATCGAGTCGCGCTGGACGCCTCCAACCTTTCCGAGCCGCACCGACCTGGATGAGATCGCCAGCGATCGGCCGGTGTTTCTTGAGCGTGCGGACGGGCACGCCGCGGTGGTCAACGGCCTCGCGCTCAAGCTTGCGCGCATCGACCGCAACACCCCGGACCCGGCTGGGGGTCGCATTCTCAAAGATCCCACGACCGGCGAGCCCACGGGCATGCTGATCGACAATGCCATGGACTTGGTTCAGCACTTGGTTCCGCCGCCGACGGATGCGCAGACCGAGCGGGCACTGGAGCTGGGGGCCGAGCGCAGCGTGCGCCTCGGATGGACGCAGCTGCAGATTGCCGGGAATAGTTTCCATGAAGTCGATCTCCTGTGCCGGCTGTACGCCACGGGGCGGATCAAGCTGCGACTGTACGATGCGATCTACGGCCCGAGCGCCGACGTGCAACGGCTCCTCGCGGAGGGTCCGTCGATCAATCGCTGCGGCGACCGGTTGACGGTCCGCGGGATCAAGCTCTACATCGATGGCGCGCTCGGCTCGCGCGGTGCAGCCCTGCTCGCGCCTTATAGCGATGCTCCCGATACCCGAGGGTTGACGGTTAACAGCGAGGCCACGCTGCTTCCGATCCTGACCCAAGCGCTCCGTCGGGGGCTGCAAGTCGAGACGCACGCCATAGGAGACAGGGGCAATCGCATCATGCTGGACCTCTACGAGAAGGCATTCGACAGCGTGCCCGTAAAGGGGCGGCCGATCGCTGCACCGCGTTGGCGCATCGAGCACGCGCAGATCCTGAGTCCCGGCGACATTCCGCGATTCGCGCAACTCGGAGTCATTGCCTCGATGCAGCCGTCGCACGCGATCAGCGATCTCTACTTTGCGCCGAGCCGCCTGGGGCCCGAGCGGCTAAAAGGGGCATACGCGTGGCGTTCCTTGCTGGACACCGGGGCCGTCGTTGTGGCAGGGAGCGATGCGCCTGTGGAGAAGGGCGATCCGCTCATCGAGTTCTACGCCGCCGTCGCCAGGCGCTCCGTGGACGGCTATGCCGATGAGAATTGGCACTTGGAGCAGCGCGTGTCGAGGACCCGGGCACTGAAGATGCTCTCGAGCGGGCCGGCGTACGCGGCGTTCCAGGAGAACGAGCGCGGCAGCATCGAGGTCGGCAAAATCGCCGACTTCACCGTCCTTTCGGATGACATCATGTCCATTCCCGAAGCCGACATTCTTCGCGCACGCGTCGTGATGACGGTCATAGGCGGGGAGGTTGTCTACACCGAGCCTCCAGCTAACCATTGATTTCCCGGTCAGTGAACTCGGGTCTGCGGAGCAATGAATACGCGGGGTGGCGCGGTGCGGCTCAGGATCAGCACCGGTGCTATCGGCCCTGCCCTGGAGCGATTTCGGCAACGCGGCGCGCAGCCGCCCTGCCACCGCAATTGCGATGGCCTGGGTGGCGCGTGCATCGGGGTGCAGATCGCCCGGCAGATGCCAGCTCGGATCGAGTGGCACGTGCACGTACGGTAATCCGGCCGCATCGAGGATGCGCCGCCGCAGCATCTCCTCTGTCGGGCTCTCTGGACCGAATTGCGGTACAACGATCAGCGGCTCCGCGCCGCGTGCCCGAGCGAGTTGGACCAGCGCCCGCAGGCTCTCGCGGGTTCGCAGGATCCCGCGCTCGATGGCAGCACTGCTGCGGTAGGGAAACAGCCAGGGCAGCAGCGCGGCAAGGCGCCAGTGTTGCACGGGCGGCTGCCAGATCAGCCCTGCCGCCAGGTGCGGTCGATTGTCGAGGAGGTTGCGATCGAACAGGGAAGGCATGAACAGCGTCACCACAGCAACCGGCTCGCGAAAGCGCGGCAGCTCAGTTGCCAGGCGCAGATAGGACTGGTCGCTGCTGTAGTCGGACGCCGCCAAGTCGGCGCTCTGAATCCGCAGCAGCGCGCTCACGCGGGCGGGTATCGTCTCGTCCCACGCGAGCCCGAATCCGGCAATGATGGATTCGCCAGTGAAGAGAATTGTGGGCTTCTCGGGGTCCACAGCTGTCCCGGGCCCTGACACCCGATAACCAGCGGCATCGAAGCTATAGGGCACACGGCGACCCGCCTCCTGCACTACGACGGATCGCGACGGCACGAACACCCAACCCAGCCGAGTGTCGGCACTGCGCCGCGGCTCCTGCTGCAGTGGATCGGCATCATGAGGGTGCGGCGGTTGTGCGCGCAGGATCAGCTCGCCGGCACCGAGCGCCAAAACTATCGCAACAATGATCCGCAGCGTGCCGCTGGTGGTCGCGCGGATCAGGGCGTTGGCGAGCGGGCGGCGCAGGACGAGCGAGAGCACGGCACCGGACAGACCAATGAGCCCGCGCGCCGTGTGCTCCGCCGCCACCATGGTCGCGCGATCCACGGCAAAGACCGGCAGGAAGTGCCTATCCCACCAGCCCTGGTCTGCAGCGAGCGCAACCAGCATTAAAGCAGTGCCCAGACCGACCAACGAGGCCTCGATGATGAGGCGCCGGCTCATGTTCTCTGTCGGCGGCCTACGGTGACGAACAGCCCGCCCTCATGCCCCAGGCTCCTCATCCAGGCGAGCTGTGCCAGCCAGGCTTCAGGACTCCAGGTGTCGGCGGCCGCCGTCAAGAGATCGGCCGGAGTCTCGCCGAGAAGTGCGCTCGGGTATGTCCGCACGTACTCGACGCCATTCTCGTTGAACCAGTTCTGCACTTCGCCGACGGTGTGCCGATGCTCTTCCGGATGCTGATATTGATCCCTCAACCAGGCCTCGCGGCGCGCCGGCTCGGCGTCCCGCTCGCGCAGCACCGGATCGAATGGCACCCATCGATAGCCGGATAGCCGCGCGACGAAACGCCGCAGCCGGAGCGGGATGCGCGCGAATGCATTGTAAAGGCCGACGATGATGATCCCGCCCGGCCGGGCCAGCGAGGCGATGCGCGCAAAAGATTCCCGCGGGTTCGGCGTATGGTGCAGGACGCCCGACGCGTACACGACATCGAATGCGCCAGGCCGCAATCCCGGACGGTGCAAATCGGTCTCGACGAATTGCACGCGCGCAAGTCCGAAGCGCCGCGCCGCGTCTTGGGCGAGTTGAAGCGAAGCACGTGTCAGGTCCGCGCCAATGACCAGGCGGTCGGCGCGTGTCAGGTAAAGGCTCATCTGCCCGGTGCCGCATCCGATCTCCAGAATGCGGGCATCTCCGGGAATTGCCTCGTTCAGGAGTCGCGCAAACTTACTGCGTTCGGCCCGTGCGCAGAGTGATGACAGGCTGTCGCGCGGCCCGTAGCCGGGAAAGGGAGCACGCTCGTAAAAGCGGCGTACGGCGTCAGTGCGCGCGTCGCCGCCAAGGCGCAAATTCGGGATCCCATCGGGAGCCGTATAGCGGACGCCGCACCGCTCACACTGCCAGCTGATAGCCAGCGCGCGGCCGCAAATTGGGCAGGCAAGCAGGTCCCGTAACGCGTCCATCCCTCAAAAGATGGAGTACACAAACGGAGCCAGTGCCTCCACGCTTGCGGCAAGGACCAGCACGAGTCCTAGTACACACAGAAAAACGGCCAGCGGCAGCAGCCAGCGTTTGGCAGGGCCGCTTCGCCACATGCCACGGGCGAGGTCCGCGATCGATCCGCCCGCATTGCCGAGCACGATCAGACTGCGTCTTATCCTGCCACGCTTCTTGAGCACGCGACTTGCTCCTGGTGTATTGCCGATGACGCCCGTTTCGCCACCCGCGTCCGGCCGGCGATCAACACGTCGATTCCACTGCGCCGGAAGGTGGAGTATCCCTCGACGGCGCGATTGACGATGGGTTCTCCGGCGAGGTTGAACGACGTGTTGAGCAGCACCGGTATACCGCTGCGCTGTCCGTAACACTTGAGCAAGGCGTGGAGCCGAGGCGCCATGCTCTGCTCGAGCGTTTGCACTCGGGCCGAGCCGTCGATGTGCGTGATCGCGGCGAGCCTTGTCCGCCACTCGGGCCGCACAGGGAAAACCCCCGACATGAATCGTGCTAGACGCGCTCCACCGGCCGGCAGCTCGAAGTATCGGTCGGCAGCCTCAATCGGCACAACGGGCGCGAACGGCCGGAATTCCTCGCGATCCTTGACGTCGCGGTTGAGTCGATCACGCATTTCCGCGGCGTGTGGCGCGGCCAGAACACTGCGGTGCCCGAGCGCACGCGGTCCAAATTCGAGCGCGCCGTCCATCCACCCAACGACTCGGCCTGCAAGCAGATCGTCCGCGGTCCGCTCGATCAATTCCGGATCGTCGAATTCATCACACGGCTGGCCATCTTCGCGCGCTAGTTGCGCAAGCGCCGATCCGTCCACGGTCGGTCCCCAGAACGGATGGTCCGGGACCTCACGATCCGGATTGCCGAAGTGAATCCGGTCGGCATACAGAGCGGCGCCGAGCGCGCAGCCGGCATCACCGGGCGCCGGCGGAACGAATAGCCGTTCGAAACCCGAGTCAGTGAGGATCCGTGCATTGGCGACTCCGTTCAAGGCCACGCCACCGCCCATGCACAAATCGGGCAACCCCGTTTCCTGCCGGACCGCAACCGCGATCTCGACCAGCGTGTCTTCGAGCACCCGCTGCACGCTTGCAGCGCAGTCCGCAAACCGTCTTCCCTCTGCGGTGTGCAGATCGATCGGCTCGTACGGCCTGCGCGGTGGGCCGAACAGATCGATAAACCGCGACGAATAAGAGCGTTGGGCCGTAGTATGGAACTCGAAGTAATCGAGGTCGAGGGCGAAGGCGCCATCCGGTGTGCGGCGGATGAGCCGACGGACTTCGTTGACGAGTGTTGGGCGGCCGTAACTGGCCAGCCCCATGACTTTGTATTCCCCCTCGTTCACCTCGAAGCCGAGATACGCTGTAAAGGTCGAGTAGAGCATCCCCAGGGAATGGGGGAATCTAACTTCACGCAGCAGGGTGATGGAGGCGGGACTCTGGGCACGCCGCGCGCCGAGGCCGATAGACAGCGTGGCCCACTCGCCGACGCCATCGGTCGTCAAGATCGCTGCGCGCTGGGTGGGTGCCGTGAGGAATGCGGCAGCGGCATGCGATTGATGGTGCTCCGTGAACAGAACCTTGCGCCCGGGCGTGCCCAAGTGGGAGGCGATCACACCCCGCATCCAGACTTTCTCCCCGAGTGAGTTTTTCATCGCCTTGGGGAATGCACGCCAGGAGCGCGGGAACTCGCGCAGCATGCAAGTCAGAATGCGATCGAACTTCAGCATGGGACGCTCGTAGAAGACCACCGCGTCGAGCGCCTCCGGGCCGATGCCCGCCTGATCCAAACACCACTCGATCGCCAACAGCGGGAAGGCCGCGTCATTCTTGCGGCGCGACAGCCGCTCTTCCTGCACCGCTGCAATCGGCACCCCATCGATTACGAGCGCCGCCGCCGAATCATGATAGTGAGCCGAGATTCCCAGAATCTTCATGTCAATACTGCCTGTCGAGTGACGCGTTGCGCTCCGCGGAGACCGGCCGCCAGCCAGCCGGCTCCTGCCGGGCGGAGCGCTTGGCGAAGTAGGCAAAGGGCGGCAGCAGAGTAAAGTACAGCACTGTCAGAATCAGCCAACTGATGCCGCCCGCGAGCGCGATCGCCAGCCGCAAGTAGCCCTTCCACAGCCGGCCGAGACGCGCCCGCCACAACAGCCGCCGGTGATGCTGAGGTGAGACGCGCACGAGCTGCGAGAACGTGTAATTCATGTGGTAGGCCTCGTCTCGAAGAATCTCTTCAAAGACCGCGCGCGTCGGCGGGTCGTGCTGCAGTACATCGCGATAGCGTGCGAAGTCCGTTGCGGCGGATTTTTCTGATAAGTGGAGGAAGGCAAGCAGAGCGTCAACCTCGAGCTCTTCGACTCGCAAGTCGTCCAGCCCGCGCTCGCCCGGAGCCAGCCAGTCGGCCCGATAGCCAGATCGGGGAGGTTCGGGGAGTACACGCAGCAGAGCCGCGCCGCGCCCGCGAAACAGTTCCGCATGGCGCTGCTCGTCGCGCGCATGGCGCAGAAAGTGCCTGCGCAATAGGGAATCTGTGGTCATTTCGGCGGCGCGGACCAAATCGCGCCCGCCGTCTGCCTCGGTTTCCGCGAAACGGAGCAGCTTACGCGCCCGCCGCGCTGTATCCAGCCAGACCCACCGATGCAGCGGCCGCAGGAGACTGCGTATTAGCTCCATGAGAAGACCGGCAATGTTGGGATTGGGCCCATTCAAGGATCTATGGCGCTACCTCGGCACCACACATCTGCATGGTGCTCTCATGCTGTGAGTGCCCAGAAAGCGCCCAAGCGTTCATGAAGATCGCTAGATTGCGGCTTGCGCGGTTGCAGCTTGAGTGGTGGCTGTGCCAAAGGCCCATGCCACCGCAATCGCCCCTGCGGTCGGACAAGGCTGCACCGGCCACGATCGCGACGGGGACAGAGAACTGTGATATCTCTCCGACACGTCCCCTCAGCGTCAGTTCCGCGAGGTGTAGCGTCGTACTCTATTGTGCTTCGTAGTTGCCGCGGTCGCGCGGGCTGCGTCGATGCAGGAATCCGCTGCTGCGGCTACTGTACGAGCCGCGGTCTCAGCGCCTGTTTGCGCGGTGCTGAAAAACTCGTTGTAACGGCGCGCGCGATCTGGACCCGCACTTCCGATGGAATGGGCCAATGAACGTCGCATTCGGTGCAACGCGCTTCGATGGGGTGGCCTAGTTCGAGCAACCGGAGCAGCTCGCTGCGAGCGTACGTCTCGATCACCCGCTCGCGCTGGCACCTCGGGCACGTCAAAGTGAAGGAAAACAGCTGATTCATGGCGTCACCCCTGACGGTTGGCCGTCGGCGAGGCGCGCGTCGGAAACTCGGCTGATCCTTGCCTAGCGACGCGTGTTTACATCGCAGTCAGAGAAACCGTGCACGGAGCTTAACTCCGGGGAGGAGCCACGCCTATCGGCAAAACCACCACCCATTGCCCCTCGATAACATAGCGAGAGCGCCGATAATAATCAGAAGGATTTCCATAGGTTGCCTTTACCCGGTCACGCAATTTGGTAGCGGCCAGCACAGGCAAGAGACGCAACATGGCCTCTGGCGCCGTGCTTGGGGCGCTTCAGTAATGGCCTTCTGGGTCGACGCGGCTGGGCGGGCACCAGGCTCAGGTCGGGTACGCAAAACGGTAGCGTCCGGGCGGCACGCCGGTTACCCGACTGGGATGACGGCCAAGACCACCCGCCGCGATGGCGACTCGCTGTCCGGACTCTACGTTCACGTTGCCCGAGGCCGTGCGCGCGACGCTCAGGGGAGATAGGGCGAAGGGCTGAAGCGCGGGCTCGTTGTCACTGGATGGTGACTTCCCGCCTCAAGCCGCATCGCTCGCCGGCTGAGGACATTCGCAGACCAGACGGGTTCCGCCAGTTTCCCCGGGTCCGATCGACAGACGAGCGCCGATCAATTCGGCCCGGTAGTGCATGATCTTCAGACCGAGGCCGGCTGACTCCGTCGCGTCCGGCGGTATTCCGATGCCGTCGTCCTCGATCTCGAGCCGTAAGCTATCGGGCTGAACATCGAGAGTGACTTTGATGGAGTGCGCCGATGCGTGTTTGAGCGCATTCGTCAGGCCCTCCTGAGCAATACGGAACAGATGGTCGGTGGACGGCAACTGCAGGCGGATCGGCGCGTCCTCGATCGCATCAAAACGGACGCCGGGGCCGTTGGAGTCGGACTGACGGTCCACCATGTCGTGCAGCGCCTGGACGAGCCCGCCGTGCGCCTCGCTCAACGGCGAAAGGTCCTGAGCGATGCTGTGACAGGTGCCGATCGTCCCGCTCGCGAGCAACGCGAGCTGGTCGAGTTCTTCCGCGCTGGGCTGGCGGCCTTTTCGCGCCGCCGCGGCGAGACCCCGGGCGAGCAGCGCGACGCCGACGAGCTCCTGAGTCAGCTTGTCGTGAATCTCCTTGCCGAGTCGCTGTTGCTCCTGGCGGGCCGCCTCGTGCAGCGCCTGCTCGAGGCGCATTCGCTCCGTGATATCCTCTGCAACCCCGAGCACGCGCTCGAGCCCTGCTCCCGGCCCCGCATGAACGCTTCGGGCAACGACCCGTAGCCAGCGTTGCGCACCGTCGATGCTCCTCAGCGACACCTCCATGCTGAGATCAGACCCCCCGGCAACCGTGGACGCACCGGCAAGAATCCGTTCGCGCGTCGCCGCCTCGTAGAAGCGCTCGCTGCCCAGTTCAATAAAGCGATCGAGGGTACAGCCGTACACCCGCTCAAAGCCGCTGCTCACCCAGGTCGGCTGCGGGCGCCCCTCCCTTACCACTCCCTCAAACACGAAGCCCGGCACGAGGTTGGCGATGGTCCGATAGCGGAACTCGCTGTCGATGAGCTGACTCTCGGCGTGCTTCCGGGCGCTGATGTCCTGGATCTGCGAAACGAAATACATCGGCTGACCCGCGTCGTCGCGCACCAGCGAGACGGATAGAAGGACCCAGACGATGTGCCCGCCCTTATGAAGATATCGTTTCTCCATGTCGTAGTGGGTTCGCGACCCGACGAGCATCTGTCGCGCGTGCTCCATGTCCGCATCGAGATCATCCGGGTGGGTGATGGCCTGAAACGTCGTCGCTAACAGCTCCTCGGCCGTATAACCCAGGATTCCGCACAACGCCCTGTTGACTCGCATCCAGCGGCCGTCGGGAGCCACGAGCGCCATGCCGATGGCCGCGAACTCGAACGCGCCGCGGAACCGCTCCTCGCTCTCGCGCAAGGCGGTTTCCATCGTCTGCTTCTGTGCGTCGATGTCGATGCACACGCCGACGAGAAGCTGCGGAGTACCGTCACTGGCACGCGCGGCGACTTTGCCGCGCTCATGAACCCAGCGCCACTCACCGTTCCGAGTGCGAATTCGATACTCGACGGCGTAGTGATCGGCGCCCCCACGCCAGCAGATTTCGTCGGTCGCTACGCAGCGCCCGACATCCTCCGGATGAACGCGCTCCCGCCAGCGCTCGTGCGCATCATTCCCGCCACCAGGGTCGACGCCGAAGCGCTCGCACCAGCTGTCGAGCCAACGGAACCCTCCCCTTGCCGTAGCTTCCCACAGCCCGATCCCGGTGCCCCGGACGGCGGACTCGAGCCGGGCTTCGCTCGTCCGAAGTCTCTCAGCGTCGCGATGTCGCTGAATAGCGAATGCCGCCAGGGAGGAGGCAAACTGTATGAGGTCTATCTCGTGTGCCGACGGCGCTCGCCGCTCGCGGTAATAAAGCGCCAGCGTGCCGAGCAAAGCGCGGGCATCATCAACGATCGGCACCGACCAGCAGGCCCTGAGGCCGTGCGACAACGCGATCGGCGCATATTTGGTCCAAAGGTCGGACTGCTCAACATCCTCGACAATGACCATCTCGCGACGGGCCGCAGCGGTTCCACAAGAGCCCTCCGCGATGCCGATCGGCACGGGATCGATCGCGCGCGTGTACGCATCTGGAAGGCTCGGAGCCGCGCCGGGTCGCAGCAGCCGGCCCGTCGGGTCGACGAGCAGCACCGTGCAGTGCAGACCGTGCGCCCAGGTCTCGACGTACGTCGCGAGTCCGTCGAGCAGCACATTGAGGGGCGCGGGCGAGCTGAGCAGAGCGAGCAATCGGACCTGCGCGCGCACAGGATCCCGCTGCGAGGCCGATCTCGGTGCGCAGCGCACAATGGAATCGACGGCGGCGGCCCAGTTCTTATGCTCGGCTGTCGGAGGCATGCGGTGTCTGTCCGTCGACAGGATCATCACCGTGCCCGCGACGTCGCAGTTGTATACGCCGCCGGTTCCTCCAAGGCAAGCGGGGTCTGCGCGGGCGATCCTCGTGCGCCGCGGTCAGGAAGCCCATGGCCGTGCATCCGTCCCAGGACGGGTAGGGAAAAACCTGCTGGCTTGCGCGAGCGGGCAATTAGCATCAACAGTCCTTGAGGCGCAGCGTTTTATTTCGGGATGGTCACCGCGTCTGCTTCGAGCGCATCGGGCCGGCCGGATTCTGCTGCCAGACTCGGCTCGTGCGCTGCACGCTCCAACCCATCTGCTGCAGCGTTCGCCACACCGAACTCGTCGCCAGGCGCACGCCGAACTCGCGCTGGATCAACACCGCAATCCGCGGCAGCTTCCACGTCTCCGTGGCATACCCGGCCGCGACCGCCCCGGCCTTCAGGAGCTTCGCCAGGCGCTTGAGCTGCGGGTCGGTCAGAACCGGCGGTCGCCCGACCCGCTCCGCCCTGCGCAGACCCCGCAAACCGTCCTGCTCGAGCAGTCGGCTCCAGCGCATCACCGACTGTCGCGACGACTTGACCCATCGGGCCACTTCGGCCGGCCGTACACCCTGACGCAGCAGCTCCGCCGCCAGCCGTCGGCGCCGCTCCAGCTCCTTCAGCGTCGTCAGATCTCGCTTGGTACCCATGCTCTACCCGTATCCCACCACTCGAGATACGTGGCCGGCAAGCCTCATCAAGAGTGTCATCCATTTACGATATTGTCATCCATTTATCGAATTGTCATTCTTTTATGGAACTTTCAATGAAAACGCAGACTTTACTTCTCGTGACCGGAAAGTTGCGTGTGGTGTCACAACCGTGTTCGTCGAAAATCAGAACAATCCAAGAGGTCTCTCAATCAGTCTCAGGAATCAGCATCATGCGCAATTCGATCGTACTCAAGGGTCTCCTGGCCGCGGCCGCGGCCGCGGCCGCGGTGCCGCTGCTGTGTCACGCCGAGTCGAACGTTCAGACCGGCGCCGCCACGTCCGCACCCGGTGCGACGGCTCACGTGGATTTCCAGATCACCATTCCGAAGATTCTCTATCTTCGCGTCGGAACCGGCTCGTCGTACACGACAGGTGTTCTGTCATCCGTCGGCACGGTTGATCTGATCTCGTTCGCACCGACGGCGGCGCAGGTGGGCAACGGCACCGCGGTCGCGGGCACCGGCGGCGATCAGACCAACGGCGTGGAGACTGCGGCGGTCGTCAGCAACAGCGGCAACGTGACGCTGAACGCCACCGCAACCGGCGCGCTCGGCGACGGCGCCGGCGATTCCATCGCCTACACTCAGATCACCACAACCGCGACGACACTGACCTCGGCGACTGCCCTGCCGGCACCCACGCTGGCCAACGGCGCCAGCGCAAACGTGGTGATCACCGCGCCCCCGACCAAGGTGATCATCCAGGATGCGAAGTGGACCTACGCGTACGCCAACACGACAACGCCGCCGGCGGGAACCTACGGTGGTGTGAACGTGAATAATGGCCGCGTGGTCTACACCGCGACGATGCCGTAACCGCTCGTTTAGACCCCAGGACTCGGTGCTTTATGTCCCCCCTACGGCGCGACACATACCCGCGCCTAGGGGGGGCGGGTTTGCATAACGCGAGGCGCCTGGCCAGGCTCGTCCTGTGCGCGGCGCTGCTCGCCCCAGTTCCGGACACGGTTTGCGCCTTCACGATAACGATCAGCAACGGGCCGCCCAAGACCGTCTATCTGCAGGTGGGAGTCGGCGGCTTCATCGGCCAGTACAACACCGGCGGCACGCCCGCCAATAACGCGACCGTCAACCAGGAGTCCGTCAGCGTGGCCGCCGCCGCGGTCGGCAACGGCACCGCGCAGGCCATGACCACGGACAGCACCGTGGGGGCGAGTTCCTACGACGGCTTTGTGCGCTGTAACGTCCCCGCACAGCTGTACATCGGGGGTTTTTACCGGACCCCGGGCCTCGGCGCCACCGGCTCCGCCACGGTGACCGCGATCGTGCCCGCCGTGCTCGTCGATACCGGCGGCGACACCCTCTCGTTCGCGCAAATTTCCTGGACGACCGGCGGCAACGGCGACAGCGGTGCTGAGCCCTTCCCCGCCGGAACTTTCTCCGCGGGCGTGGTGCAGACCGTGGGGAGTATTGCCCAAAACCAGTGGGCCGAGAGCTGCTGGACCTTCTCCTACAGCAACACCACCTTTCCCGCCGCGGGCACCTATGCCGGGCGCGTGCTCTACACGTTGGCCGCGCCGTGACGGCATCCCCACCCGTTCCATGCGCCCCGTCCCGCGGCTGCTGCTGTTGATGGTGCTGGCCGTCGCCGTCCCGGCTGACGCCAAGACCACGGTCATCGACGACTCCGGCACGCTGCCCTACGACGCGCCGCTCGTGCTGCATTGGGAACAGCTGTCGCCGCGCCGGCCCGTCAACAACCGCATGACCGGCACCCTGACTGTGCGCGTGAAACTCCACGTCGCGCCCTGGCTGCGGCGCCGCGGGCGCATCCACCTGGTGCTGCCGGCGCAGCAGCCCGGTGCGATGAACGCTTCCTGGTCCACACAGGGCCGGCTGCTTGCGGGACGCGTGAGCTCCGGTAGTCGCTCGCTCGTGTACTCGGGATTGATCACGACGCCCTTCATCGAGGACGTCCTGCAACTCACCCTGGAGGTGGACGGCACTCAGCTGCGCCAGCTGTACCACGTGAACTTCAGATTCGAGATGGACGAGGAATGATCGTGCGACGCATGGCACTCGGCGTGAGTTTGCTGCTGGCTTCGTGGCATGCGGCGGTCGCTTCGGCCGCCGGATTTGCCGCGCTGGTGTCGCCGCCGCGCTTCGAGCTGACGGGCCGCTCGGGTACGGTGGTTCGTCAGGTATTCGAGCTCACCAATCGTTCCGCCGGCCCCGCCAAGTTCCGCGTGCACACGGCGGACTTCACGCTGGGCGCGGACTACGGCGTCGCGTTCCAGGATGAACTGCAACCGGCGAGCTGCCGGCCCTGGGTCGCGATCGAGCGGCCCGAGGTCGCCTTGCCGGGCGGCGGCACCATCCGCTACCGCTTCGAGGTGCAGGTGCCGAAGGATGCGCCGGCGGGGGAGTGCCGGTTCGGCATCCTGATCGAGGGCGAGGAGCCGGCCGTCGCCCAGAGCGGCGCACTGCGGCTTCCGATCGTGGGACGCATTGGCATCATCGTGTATGTGATTGTTGGCGACGCTAAGCCACAAATCGAAGTATTCGGTCCGCAGGTGGTCACGCTCAACGGCCGGAAGGTGCCGGCACTACGAGTCCACAACGCCGGCAAGGCGCACGCGCGCCTGAGCGGCTTTCTCTCCGGCACGGATGCGAAGGGCATCAAGTACGACTTCAACCCGCCCGATCTGCCGATTCTTCCCGGCGAGGTCCGCAAAGTCATCCTGAGGCCTGCCACCAGCGAGAGCGACCATCCGACACTCACCTTCCCCGTCATGGTGCAGGGAACACTCGAGTGGGGTAATCAGCGCACCGAGCTCGACGAGCGCTTCGAATGACCCCCGAGGCGCGCCGCGCCTGGCCCGGGGTGGCGTGGCTATGTGGCCTTTCGGTGATCGCAGCGCTGAGCGCACCGTCACAGGCCCAGACCGCCCCGCAGGGGTCGCCGGCCCAGGCGAGCGCCTACCAGGATCGCTACATCGCCGGCGGCACCTTGAGTCCGGACATTTCCACCGGGGACTACGGCACCACCGAGACCAGTGGACTTGCGCGCTCGATACGCACGGATAGTGTGGGGAGCGTCCTTGATCAGGAAGGTCCTCACTCTCCGCCGCGCACCCACGAAAACGGCCTGCTCGCGGGCGCGCAATGGGACACTGTCTCGTACGGCGCCTGGTCGGCGGATGCCGCAGCGCGCACCGGCGGCGCGCGCCGCCCCGGAGTCGGCCACGACTACGGCGCCGCCTCATTCTCGCTCCACGAGCGCGGCATGCCCTTCGACGAGGGCTGGCAGGCGGACAACGCACTCGGCGACATCAATGCGCCGCTCATCAACCTCGCGCGCCTGCAACCGCGCTTTCTGCTGGCGCAGGGGCCGATGGAGGGCGTCGAGACCGAATGGCGCGGCCCGTCGACGCTGCAACTCGTGGCCGGCGCCGGCAAGCCGGGCATCTACGACGGTATCAAGGTCCCGACCTTTCAAACCCTGGGCGGATCCACGGCCACGCTCGGTGCGCAATGGGCGCCGGCGTCGCCATGGGCGCTGGGTGGAGAATTCGCAGCCGCCCGCGACGTCTCACTGTACTACCAGCCGCTGGGCGCCACGTTCGCGACGGCGGCCACCGCGCACATCTCCTCCACCACCGGCTTCCTCACGGCTGCCTGGCAGGATGGCGCCTCGCGCGCACAGATCAATGTCATCGACGGCACCGTGGATGGCAACGGCAACTCGCTGGGCGTGTGGGTCGATGCGTCGCACACCCAGGGCGCCATGACGCAGAGCTTCGGCGCGTTCCGCATCGACCCCAATCTCGCCTGGGGCAATCAGCTGATCAGCAGCGACGTCCAGGGCGGCTACTACCGCGTGGACTACCGGAGCCGGCGCTGGCTGGCGGACTTCGGAGTGGACCAGGTCAGGTCGGTATCGGGGAATGGCTCCAACACGACTTTCGTGAACGGCGATGCGCGCTACCAGCTATCCCGCGACACAGGGCTGGGCGGCGTCGTCTACGTCCGCCGCAACGACAGCACCAGCGCCTGGTCGGCGGAAGCGTACCTCGACAACGCCAACTCCTCGGGCATCGGCCGCGGACAACTCGACTACGCGACCGATCGAGAAACCCGGGACGCCACCTTTACGCTGCAGCAGACCTGGGACATGCGCACCGGCACTCGCCTGAGCACCACCGCCGCCGTCGAGCGGATCCGCAGCACCGCTATCATGAACGTGGAGCAGGACAGCACCATCGTGCGCCTGGCAGTGTATGGGGGCGGAGATCTCACCGCGCGCCTCGCCCTGGATGGCAGCGTCCAGTGGGCAACCGCGCTGCAGGGTCGGGCGGCGCCGTCGCGGTCCGCAGATGTTTCCCTCACCTGGCAGGTGGCCCGCGCGTGGTCGGTGCTCGCGAGCTACTACGAGAACCGGGTCGGCTCGTGGACGCCGCTGGTGGTGACCTCGCCACTGGCGCCGCCGACTGCGGCGGCCGTCATTGCGGCAGCCGGTGAGCGTGGGGTGTTTCTGACGGTGCGTTACCAGGTGGCGCGCGGCGCGCACTTCGTGCCGTTGGGGGGTGTGCCAGGCTCGGGATCCGGCCGCCTGAGTGGTGTCGTGTACCTGGACGCGAACGAGAACGGGCGCTACGACGCCGGCGAACCCGGCGCTGCGAACGTCACGGTAATCCTCGACGGCCGTTTCTCGGTGCGCAGCGACCCCAATGGGCGCTTTGACTTCCCGGCGGTTGCGGCGGGGCACCACGTGCTCACCGTGCAGACGGACAATCTGCCCCTGCCCTGGACACTCACCAACTCCGGTCGCACCGCGGTCGACGTGGCCACGCGCGACCGCACCGAAATCAACATCGGCGCCTTGCGAATGAAATAGGTTAAATCCGGGTAGCGTGTGAGCGCGGGCCGGCCGCTGTTGCCGAGGCCGGGTCGCGAGAATCAGTGCTCCGCGCCAATCGCTCAATCAGCCAGTGTCGCTTGGCTCCTGGCCTTGAGTCCGCGCTGTTCGCTGTGGCATACGCGCGCGCTGCTCCTCGCGGACCTGCGCGAGCGTGAGCCCGGTGTTGATCGCGATGACACCCAGGATCGGATGCCTTGGATCGTTCGGCAGGCGTAATGCGTGCAGCTTTTCCCACGCTCGAATGCGAACGTCGGGCGGATTCAGCTCCGACCGTTGTTCCGCCAGATCGCGGCGCCTTCTTTGCGCGCGTTCACGTTCTTCGAGTGCAAGACGTTCCGCGTGGGTCCTGATGAGCTCAGTCGTGGAGTGAGGCGCTGAAGTCTTCGTTTCTGTCATGATGGGAGAGCTCTGTGTCGGATCGCTTGGTGTCAGCTCGCTTGCCGCTGGGAAAGCCCGTGCGACGGTTGCGGGTGGACGTCGAGCGCGACCGCCAACCCGAGACGGCCGAGCAACGCCAGCGATTGTGCCGACAGCTCCAGCCGAAAGTCTTCGCGTGCGAACAGTGTAACGTACAGCTCCGCAACGCCTCCTGCGCCGTGCAGCTGCTCGAGGAAGTCCTGGGAGCGGCGCAGGTGTGCCAGTGTCCGCAGCAGCTCACTCTCCACCGACATCTGTGCGGAGGAGAGCTGCGGCTCCTCCATCAACCGTCCCATCCAATAGCTTTCACGATAGACGCCCTCGAGCGCCTCGCCGGCAGGGCCACGGCGCGGCGTGCCGGAGTGCCAGGTGTGCTGCGGCTCCATGCCGAGCATGCGCGTGATCGCGGCCGGATCGATGCTCGGGTGACGTATGCGCAGAGAGATGGTGAACTCGTATTCGCTCATCGAGCCGCCACTCGCCCGGCAGGCACTCGGTTGGCCGCCGATGCCATACACGCTCGACCCGAGACTGCCGCAGGAAACCGCGCCATGACTAGCGCGCGGGCTTGACGCGCCGTCCGCGACCATCTGGCAAGGACTTTGTCCGGTCCGGGCCGGGCGTGTTAGCGGCATATGCCCGCAGGCACTCGCGGGAGCATACGAGCACGGCGGGTGTCTGGTCATCGATCGCGCCGGGGTTAGGGTGCCGGCTGATGCGGAAGTGCTCGCGCGGCCGGCGGCCGTCCTCGTAGCCGATGTCGCGTTCACACACATCGCACGTGATCACGAGAACTTCCTCGGCCGGGCGAAACACCCCCGACTTGCGCCAGCCCATGATTTTCTCAGGTGCCTGCACCCAAGTGTCGTTGCGGTGGACGCGGGCGCCGCGCGTGGCGCGTCAGTAGCGGCGTGGGCCGCCGCGGCCACCGCCACCGGAGCGCTCGCGCTCCTGAGCCTCGCTGACTTTGAGGGCGCGACCGTCGAAGTCGGTGGCGTTCAGCGCCTGCATGGCTCGCGAGGCGTCGGCATTCGACATCTCAACGAAGCCGAAACCACGCGGGCGACCCGTGTCACGGTCGACGATCAGCGTCACTTTCTCGACGGTACCGTGCTTGGCAAACAGGGCGCGCACGGCCTCGTCCGTCGCCGTGAATGGCAGATTTCCTACATATAGTTTGGTCACTGAAGAGTACTCACGAATAAATGGAAAACTGAGCAGGTCAGACCTGCTTCCTGGTTCGTGAAGCCTGCGAGGGTGAGAGGGTGGCTGGGGGGGAGGCGCCGGTGGGCGCGTTGCGGCCAACGCTGACAAGCCGAAAGATCACGACCTTGCGCGCAGCGTACAGGTTTTTCGGCGACGCTGCTGTACTTTAAAAGCTGCGATCCGCACTCCACCGGCGCCTGTGCACCGGCGCGCCCGCGCCGGCTGCAGGTGCGCAGGCGACGACAGCGGAATTCAGGTATCGGGCTGACAGGTTGCGGTCACGGTGTAGTTGAGGCGCAGCTGACAGGGCTGCCTTGCGCCAACGCGCACGGCGCGCTGGCCCGAGCACCCCAGCGCTCCTGTCGCACGATGCGCCGGGTCTGCGAGCGCGGCCTTAACGGCGGCGCTGAGATCGAACTGACCATCGCAGTCCGCGTAGGGGCAGGGGAACTCGAAGAAGGCCCGCGCCGGCGCATGCAGTATGTGTGATTGCGGTGCCGGGGTGGTCGAGGTAGAACCCTGAAACAGCAGCTCCAGCCGCAGCTGCTGAACCGCGGGAAAGACCTCGCGCAAAGCGAGCGCCGCGGCGCGGTCACGCCGCAAGCGGTCGCGGCGCTCCTGGCGTTCGGCGGCCGGACTGAGCAGGGCGAGCTTCATGATGCGCCGCGCAGGGTCGGTTCGGGCATCGCAACCGAATCACCCTCCGGGGCCGCGACGGCTGGAGTCGCCGCCGCGGCGCTCAGACGCGCGCTGCGACGTTGCTGCTTCTCCTGCTGCCGCACCTTTCTGGCGAGCTCTCTTTGCTTGCGTACCTGGTGATAGTTCTTACGCATCTGCGCTCCGTTCTCTGTGGAAGCGAAAGTCATGACTCTGCGTGTCGCGTCGGCCCGGTCCGATTGGGTCTGCACGTGCCTCAAGGTCGTGGGCACCTGAAGGTACTCGCGAAGTCGTAAGCAGCGCTCAAGATGCGCGAGCCCGGGAAAGCAGTGCGAGGCTGTGTCCGCAGCCACTGAGCACGCCCTGGCAGTGTACGCCGAATCGCGGCACTCGAGGCAGCTTTGGCACTCCGGGGCCGGGCTGAGCACGAAAACGGCCTCATAATCCCGGGGTTTGGGGGTTCGGGCCCCTCCCTTTCCACTAGCTTTCCACTAGCTATTTCACGTCCTGGCCTGATCTCCCTGAGCATCTGACTGGCCGTTCGTCGCCACTGCTGCAGTGCGAACTCCCGCTGTTCTCTGCGGGCTACGGCCCGAGCATCGAGCGCATCGCGATATTGAAGGCCGGGTACCCGGCAGTCTGGGGAGTCCTGCAGACAGTGACGGGCCCCCTGAGCGATCGCGTCAGGTGCGGTCGTTGCATTGGTCATGAAGGCAGGGTCGAGATCTGACTGGGCCGACCCCCAAAGTACGCGCCGACCGAATGTCAGTAATCGCGCGCTGAAGCCCTAGCGATCGAGTCCTGAGCCCGGCGCCGCGCCGGGGCTGTGCTCTCTATCCAGGTATGACGTCGCTTCATCGCGACAAGTGCGAGATAGCCGAGAAGCGCCGCGATCGCCGTGCCGAGATCAATGAGAAAGAACTGCATGGAGTGGCCTTCGTGCGCGTCACTACGATTTGAGTCTATTGATCCGCGCCGCGCGAGGCAGCCCGCCGGCGGGGGATCGCGCGAAGTTCATTCGGAGGTGAGCAAGGTACTTATTTGGGGAGACAGCCGGGCGGCAGGTCTGCATAATGCGCCCGTCGAGGGTTCATTCCCCCCTATCCACGCGGAGATTGACCGGAGCACGGGGCCGCTGCCCATGAGGCGTCTGCCATCGGACGGCTATGCACTTTCTGAGACCTGAGCGAGTTCCCGGGGAGAAGACCAGCGCCCCGGCTCTGCCCAACCGTCTTCTGCCCTTCTCCTTCCATTTCTTCCGGCAGTTCTTCTGGGGCTGTATGGGCCTGCTCACGTTGCCGGTCCTCGGGCGCGCCGTGTTCGCCTCGATCGCCTACGCCACCAAGCGCCTCACCGACACCGTGCTCGCGATGCACGATCCGGCCGCCGAGGCGGGCCCGATGCTCTTCGGACCCCTGCTTCTCTTCGTCGCCCTCGTAGTCGGGCGCTTCGCGCTCGATGGCGGGATGTGGTTCTGCTCGTACCACACGCGCTCGCCGATGCTCATGCGCATCAAGGAGGAGGTCTTCGGCTACGCGCAGCGTCTCTCGCCCGCGTACTTCGAGAGCACGCTCTCGGGAAAGATCGCGCACCGGACGGTGCTGCTCCCGGACCAGGTGCTGCTGCTGTTCGACATGATGGTGTTCGACTTCATCCCGAGCGGCATGTTCTTCGTCTTCGTCGCGGCTCTTTTCTATGTGGCGAACCCGATGTTCTGCGCCGCTGCCGCGGTGAGCATCGTCGTCTACTTCGTGACCAGCCTCTGCCTCGGCCGGGAGTGCGCCGAGCGCTCCGCGGCCAACAACGAGGCCCGCGCGGCCGTGACCGGCCGCATCGTCGATGTCATCACGAACATCCGCAACGTGTTCCTCTTCGCCAACCAGCCTCTCGAGGATCGTGGGCTCGCTCGCTACACGGGCGAGGAGCGCGACCGGCGCATGGCGCTCTATCGCTCGGTCGTGCGGCTGCGCTGCGTGCAGTACGTGATGGATATCCTGATGTGGCTCGCCTTCGTGGGAGGCGCGCTCTATGCCTGGGTGCACCGGGTCATCGGCGCCGGCGATTTCGTCATGATCACGGCGCTCACCGGGTCGCTCCTTCAGACCGCGTACAACCTCGGCCAGCGGATACCGGAGTTCTATGAGCAGCTCGGCGCGGCGCAGGAGAGTATCGGCACCCTGATCGTGCCGGCGACGATTCAGGACCGGCCGAGCGCCTCGACCCTGGTCGTGAAACAGGGCGCGATCCACTTCGAGCGCGTTGCCTTTGCCTATGACGCCGGCAAGCGCGGACCTCGGAACGTCGTCCAGGACTTCGAGCTCTTCATTCCTCCGGGTCAGCGGCTGGGCCTCGTCGGCCCGAGCGGCGCGGGCAAGACCACTCTCATGGGGCTGTTGATGCGGATGCACGACGTGACGGCCGGCGCGATCCGCATCGACGGGCAGGATATCCGCGACGTGACGCAGGCGAGCCTGCGCGGTGCGCTCGCCCTCATTCCTCAGGACACGAGCCTCTTCCACCGGAGCCTCCTCGAGAACATCCGCTACGGCCGGCCTGGGGCGCCGGACGAGGAGGTCATCAGGGCTGCGCACCGGGCGCACGCGCACGAGTTCATAGCGGAGCTCGAGCACGGCTATCACACACTGGTCGGCGAGCGTGGCATCAAGCTCTCCGGCGGCCAACGGCAGAGAATCGCCATCGCCCGGGCGATCCTTCGCGACGCGCCCATCCTGCTGCTCGATGAAGCCACGAGCGCCCTCGACAGCCACAGCGAGCACCTCATCCAGCAGGCCATGCGCGAAGCCATGGTCGGCAAGAGCGTGATCGCGATCGCGCATCGACTGAGCACCGTCATGGATATGGATCGTCTCATCGTGCTGCAGCGGGGCGTGATCGTCGCCGACGGCTCGCACTCCGAGCTTCTGCGGAGGGGAGGCTTGTATGCGGAGCTCTGGCGCAGGCAGTCAGGCGGCTTCAATCCCGTCGCCGCGCGCGAGGCAGAGGAGCTCGAGGAGGAGTTCCCGGCGGAAGGCGCCGGCGGCGGCGATCTCGTCGTCGAGCGGCAGCATGCGCTCGCCGGTCACGAGGACAGGTCCTAGCGTTCCTGAGTGGGAATCGGCTGTCGAATCTGCCAGCCACTGGAGGCGCCGCGTTTCCACGCTTTGGCAATCGCGTTGTCCGGCCAGGCTCCGAGCGCCGGATCCAGCCATTCGCGATAATTGGCCTTGCGCCCGAGCGGTGGCCGTGCGTCCAGCTGCCGCGGATAATCGCGCAGGAAGGCTTCGAGCTCCTCGCGCGACACGTCCAACCACTGCTCGCGAAACTTGAAGGGTTGGCGCATGCGCCGCAGCGTAGGCGACGACCCTCGGAGGCGTCCATCCAGTGAGCCGAAGGTGGGACTACTGTACGGCTCGCGACAGGATGATAGTGTGGCGACTGCAGCCCTGTAGCAGGCCCTACCACCTCCAGGTGCCGGGAGAAGAACTATGAAAAGGTACGCGCTGCCGACGGCGATCGGGCTGACGATGGCGGCCCTGCCAGGGTGTGGTGGGGGTGGCTATACCGCGGCCGGGGGTGGCGGCGGCATGAACCTCTCCTCCGCGCCGGGGGACGCGGCTCTGGAGACCTACGTTCAGGCCAACCATTCGGCGACGCTGCACGCGACCGACAGTGCCGGCAACAGCTGGACACTGCAGGACAGCAGTACGGCGAACGCCGGCACCACCACGTTCGAGGGGATGGCCAACGCGCATAGCACGACAGACACCATCGCGCTCGACAAGAACGGAGCGCCATTCGCCAGCAACACGTCGAGCAGCTACTTCTTTCTGAATCCCTTCGTCCCCTTGGGCAAGGTCAACATGGGCGGGACGCCCTATGCGGTCGTCACGAGCTCCTTCCCCTTGCCGGCGACGGTGACGGTGGGAGGCTCCGGCGAGTTCGACAACCTCACGTACTACCACGATCAGACCAAGACACTCATGGATGCCCAGGAGGCGGTGACCTACTCCGTCGCCGCCAACGATTCCAGCACGCTGCTGCTCTGCTTCACCTCGGTTATCTCCAACGTGAGCACGTCAGGTGCCGCGGACGGCATGGCAGCGGGTACGGAGACGGACTGCTACGCGGTGGACGCCTCGGGTAACGCCAGCCTCTCTTCGATTACCGTCACGGCGGGCGCGACGACGATAAAGTTCCAGTAGGCTGCCGCCGGCGGCAGAGCCGGTGACCTGGAGCGCGGCTCCCCGAGTGACACCGTCGCTCATGGTCGTCTTTCTGTTAACTAATGAGTCCTGACGCGACATAGTAATCAACCAGTTACATCCTTGCCGCACTGCGGCGGGACGCAGGTCGCAGAATGCTCTCCCGAAGCGCGCTTAACATCGCCGAGGAGCCACGCGGGCCGCGGTCGAATGCAGACCTCTGAACACATCCTGCTCGAGTCGGACGAACGCGAAGTGCCCGCCCTGGGCAGCGCACGCAAGACCCACGCGCAGGTCGAGGTCACGAGCCGCCTGCGCCGGTGCGTGCTGCAGCTCGAGATCATCGACTACTACTATCTCTCCGTCCGCTCGCGCTCGCCGTCCGGCGAGCTGGGCTACGTCCTCGATCTCAGGTTCGTCGCCGCGCCGCCCCGCGTGGCGAGGCACGTCGCCCGCCGCTGGATCAACGCCTCCCTCGTGTTGCTCGCTGTCGCGGCGGTGATGGCCGCCTGGATCCGCTCCTCGGCGACGCCCTGGTGGCAACACGGCTGGCTTCGAGCGTGCGCCGCGGTCACCGGCATGTGGGTGCTCGCGACAGTCATCGCGGCCTACCGGACGACCGAGACGGTGCGTCTTTACAGTGCGCACGGCGCGGTGCGAGTGCTCGAATTCACGGGGGGTATGGGAACCTTCCGCGCGCTGCGGCCCTTCCTCGCCAGGCTCGTCGCGCACATCCGCCTCGCGCTGGCGGCGCGCCGGCGCACCCGCGCCGAGCACCTCCGCGACGAGATGCGCGAGCACGGCCGCCTGAGGGACGTCGGGGTGCTGTCCGCCGAGGAGTACGAAGCGGGCAAGATGCGCATCCTCGCCCACCACACTCCCCGCGACGCCTGCGCGAGCGAAGCGGCCGCCCGCTCCGTGAAACCGCTCCGCCCCTAGTGATCGAGGAGGCTCCCCAGCGGCGCGACGCGCTTGAGCTCGGGAGGGCGGTCGAGGACCGGGGCACCGCGCGGATCCCGCTCCGGGGGCGGAACACCCGTGGTATCGATGTACCAGTTCGTGAGACGCCTCTCGTGCTCTTCCTGCACCGCGCGCGCGGAACTGTCGCCGAAGAGATTGTTCTCTTGTCTCGGGTCCCGCTCGCAATCGTAGAGCTCGCTCTGATCGTTGGGGCGAGCGATGTACTTGTAGCGGCGGGTGCGCACTGAGGCGCAGCGGGTGATGGTTTCGGGCTGCTCGTTCTGCAGCCGTGTCTTCGGGCCGTAGAGCCCCTCGATGATCGGCTCGAAAGCCTGGGGCTCGTAGGTGTTGTAGCCGCCTTCCGTGAAGGCGGCGCGCTGTGGATCGCCCGCCGAGCCGTGGAGCTGTGGCATGAGGCTGCGCGCGAAATGAGTATGCGTCGCCTTCGTGCCGGCGAGATCGAGACAGGTCGGCATGACATCGAAGAGCTCGACCAGCTCCGGTGACACGTGTCCCGGTGTGCCACCGGGAATGCGGGCGATGAGGGGCACGTGGGTCAGGCAGTCCTCCAGGCCCGAGGGCCACTTCTCGACCAGGCCGTAATCGCCCGCGTAGTCGCCGTGATCCGAGCACACCATCAGGGCCGTATCGCGCCAGTGTCCGGTCCGGTCCAGGGCTTCGACCAGCTCTCCGAGGAGCCAGTCGGAATAGCTCACCTGCCCGTAATACACCGCCCGCACTTTGCGGAATTCGGCATCGGTCAGCTGCGTGAGCCCGCTCAACTCCCGCAGCGCCGCGTGGAAGCGGGGGCGCCGGGGGAGTCCGGGAGGCGCGAGCGAGGGGATGTCGGAAGGGTGGTACAGGTCGTAGAAATCGGCCGAGATGGTGTAGGGCGGATGAGGCTCGAAGAGCGCGAGGAAGAGACAGAATGGTCGCTCGGTTTGGCGCCGCTCGAGCACCTGGATGGCGAGTTGTATGACGGCGTAGTCGACCGTGCCGCGCCGATCGCCACCCGGCGGGAGCAGCATGGTGTTGGGAAACTGCGGCTTGTCGATGGCCGCGAACTCGGCGGCGGGGTTGCGGGGATTTCGCCACTCGGTGACGCTGTCGGCGAGTGTCTCCGGCGCCAGCACGTCGTTCTTGCCGAAGAGGAACACATCGTAACCGGCCTGGCGGAGGTATCTGAACAGGTTCGGCTCGTTGGGCTTCAGGAAATAATAGAGGCTCCGATGTCCCCGGACGCTGGTCGGCCACCCTGTCGCCAGGCTGCAGCGCGAGGCGCCGCAGACCGGGAACTGGACGTGACAGCTCTCGAACCGGGTGCCCATCTTCGCGAGGCGATCGAAGTGCGGGGTCCTCACCACGGGATTCCCGTAGCACGCGAGCGCGTCGGCGCGGAGCTCATCGGGCACGAACAGGACGATGTTGGGGCGCGCTCGGGCGCCGGGACGCGCGTTCTGCGCCGTGCTCTCCGCGGACGCCATCCCCGCGGGCTTCAGCGACAGGGCGAGCGCCCACGAGGCCGAGGCGCCGAGCAGCTCGCGGCGCGTCCACTTTGCTCCCCGCGCACTCATCGTGAGAATCTAACCCGTCGCCCGCCGCGACGAAAGGAAATCCCCATGCACCGCTCCCGTCTCTGCGCCGTGCTGATCGACTGCGACACCCCGGACATCGACGCCGCCGCGCGCTTCTGGGGCGAGGCGCTGGGTCGCCCCGTGGACCTCGAGCACCCGGCGAGCCGCGGCAACTACCGGATGCTCGAGACCCAGGATGACGAGCCGATAGTCGAGCTTCAGCGCGTGGACCACGAGAGTCGCGTCCACATCGACATCGAGAGTGACGACGTCCCGGCCGAAGTAGCGCGGCTCGAGAAGCTCGGCGCCGCCGTGGTGAGGCGCCTCGAGCGCTGGGTGGTGATGCAAGCGCCCACGGGTCAGCGCTTCTGCGTCGTGCGAGTGCAGCGTCCGGGCTTTCCGAAGAACGCGCGCCGCTGGGGCTAGCGATGCCTTATCCTCGTACGCGCAAGCGCTCGACCAAGCCCCTGGGAGCGAACCATGAGAACGTCAAGCAGCGATTTGGCAGCCCTCGCGTTGGTCCTCGCCTTTGCATTTGCGCTCTACGGGCGAGCGGCAACCGGGTCTGAATCTGACTCGCATGTATCGCGCGCGTCGCGCCATTACTTTCTGCCGGCGACGCCGGAGAATGTGCAATGGGGCTGGTATGACCCGAACGAAAAGCCGAAGCTGGTCATCCATTCCGGTGACACGGTCTCCATCGAGACCATCTCACACTCGCTCGGACAGATAAAACCCGGGCTGGACATGGGTGGGATCGTGAAGTTGCGCAAGGAGAACGACGGCGGCGGGCCGCACTCGATCACCGGCCCCATTTACGTGTCGGAAGCGGAGCCGGGCGATACGCTCGAGGTTCGCATACTCAAGATTGTTCCCAAGCCCGACGCATTTAATTTCAACCTGCCCGGCAGGGATTTTCCGAGCGTGGGCCTGCTGGCGCGGGAATTTCCCGAAGGCTTCGTGCGCTACTACAAGCTCGATCTGGTGAAGATGCAGACCGAGTTCAAGCCGGGAATCATGATCGACCTGAAGCCCTTTCCCGGAACGTTTGCCGTCGGGGTCGATCCGAGCGAGCCGGATGCAAAGGCCGGGCCGCCCATTCGCGACGCCAGGGGGCGCACCAGCACGCTGCGGCCCTGGAAGAACGGCTCGAACATGGATCTCAACGAGTTGCAGGCCGGATCCACCTTGTATCTGCCGGTGTTTCTCAAGGGCGGCCTGATCTGGACCGGCGATTCGCACTGCCGGCAGGGAAACGGCGAGGTGAATCTGACGGCGCTCGAATGCGCCTACAAGGAGATCGAGATCCAGCCGATCGTGCACAAGCAGGTGAAAACCGATTGGCCTTGGGCGGAAACGAAGACCGACTGGATCTTCATGGGCTACGACGAGGACCTGAATCAGGCGATGAAGATCGCCGTTGAGCAAACCGTCAACTGGCTGGCCAGCCAGGAGCTCGTGCCGATGAGTCGCGAGGAGGCGTACGCCCTCACCTCCATCGTCGGGGACTGTCGGGTCACGCAGGTGGTCGATATCCGCAAGGGAGTGCATTGCATGATTCCGAAGCGGGTTTTCGTCGGCCACGGGCGAGCGGGCCCAAAGCGAGGCTAGCGCCGCGCTTGCGCCGAAGGGTCTATCGGCTCAACCCACCGAGCAGCGCCCCGATGGGCTTTCCGAGTCCGGAGGACTCCCAGTCGTAGTGGAAGCGCACCGAGACCGGCAGGCCGTGAACCTTCTGGTTCTCGCCCAAGCGATCCGCGGGCTGGAGGTTCAGCACGACGGTCATCGGTCGGAGCCCGAACTGATCCACGAGGTCCGCGGGCATGCGCTGGGTCAGGCGCGGCGGCTCGGACACGGTCGCCAGCGTGCGCGTGCCGTCGGGGAAGTGGATGGTCGCCTGCATCCCGACCTTGAGGCGGATGCCGAACGTGGGCGAAGTGTAGGCGATCACCCGCGGGTTGTCGGTGCGCGCGAGGATCACCAGCGGCTCGCCCGGTGTGACGTATTGTCCGGGTTTGGCGGGCAGCTCGAGCACCCGGCCGCCATAGGGAGCGGAGAGGGTCATGGAGCGTTGCTGGCGCTCGATGAGATCGTGGTCGATCTCGGCGGTGTCGATTCCGGCGCGCTGGGCGGCCGCCCGGGTCTGCAGCACTCCTGCTTCCGCCTCGGCGACCAGCGACTCGGCTGCATTCAGCTCGGCGACCGTCGCCGCTCCCTGCTGAACGAGTGCCGCAATCGCATCCCGCCGCGTCTGCTGATAGCGAAGCACCCGCTCACGGAGAAGCAGCTCCTCGCTCACCGCCTGATGCTGCCGCCGCGCTCCCGCCGCCACCTGCCGCTCGACGGCGTTGCGCGCCGCGGCCGCATCGAGCTCGAGGCTGTCGAGGACGACGACCGTCTTCCCCGCAGCGACCGTTTCGCCGGGGATGACGCCGAGCTGGCTGATGCGGCCCGACCGCGGTGCGCGGACCTCGTACTGCTCGAGAGCCACGGTGCCGTTCGCGGTGAGCGTGAGCCAGGATCCCACAACGCCGGTGAGGAGCAGCAGGATCGGCGACAGCACCGCAAACAGGATCAGGTACCAGGCGATCTTGTGTCCCTTGCCCTTCGTCTTGTTGTAGAGGATCTTCACTCCGTCCAGCTGGTCGGGCGGGCGCTCCCTGGATCTGAACCGCACCTGCATGGTCACTCTCCCGCGGCGAGCCGCGCGAGGCCCGGAGCATCCCGCCAGGCGTCCTCGAGCTCGAGGGTGAGGCCGGAGAAGTTGGCGGCCGCGAGCTGGGCTTCAATGCGCTCGATGCGCCGGCGGCGCTCGGATTCGGTGTAGGACCAGAGGCTCTCGTCACGGCCGAGCGATTGCTCGAGGCTCAAGGCAACACTGAAGGACAGCTCCGGATGGCGCCCGAGCAGCGGCTCGGCGATCTCGACCGCGCGATCGGGGTTGGCCACGTAGACCATGAGGGTGGGAGAGATGCGGAGCCGGTGGAGGACCTCGGCGAAGCTCGAGTCCCCGACCGGCACGTCGAGATCCCGCGGATGGACGCTCAAGGCCACGGGCCAGGGGCTGGCGGCGCTTGCGGACGCGAGTGTTTCAGCAAGCCAGCCGAGCAGTGCTGGGCGCTTCTCGGCCGACGGGTCGATCTGCGCGGGCTCGAGATCGAGATGCAGGCCGTCGAAGGGCACCGACTTCAGGGCCTCGATCAGGCGCCGCAGCTCCGCGCGGCGCTCCGGCCGGATCCAGTCGGGCTCGCCGAGCAGCAGCTCGACCTTGAAGCCGTGCTCGCGGGTGTTGCGCACGGCGCGCGTGAGCGGCGACGGGTCCGCGCTCACGCGGCGCATCTGAGCGGCATCGAGCGATATCAAGAGTCGCTCGATGCCGGCAGCGTGGATGGCGCGGAACTTGCGCTCCCCGAGCTCGGTGGCGCCGTCGCTGAGCCACTCGGCCGAGTGCCACAGGTACAGCGCCCGTCCACCCGGTCGCGTCGCACCCGGCTGCGGCGGGGCGGTGCCGGCCGTCGACTGGCAGGGAGTCGTCTCGAAGCGGGCCGAATCGGCGTACCAGTAGACCAGCGCCTTGTCGGCCTCCACCAGCGACTTGGCGGCGTTGTAGCGCTGCAGACGCGCCCGCTGGAGCTGCTCGGCCACGTCGCCTTCGAGCTTCACGGCCCGGAGGTCGCGCTCGTGAACCGCGGCGTCCGCAGAGGCGAGCCGCGCCGAGGCAAACTCCGAATTCCGCCGCAGCACCGCCGCGCGGGCGATGAGCGCGCGCCGTTGCTGTTGCAGCTCCTGTCGGCGGACCTCGTACTCGAGGCGGGCGCGGGAGAGCTGCGCGGCCGCTGCGCGGGCCAGCAACCGGCGCTGTGACAGGTACTCGACCGGAACCTGGAACGACCAGCTCAAGACCGCCGATCCGCCGTGTTGCCCGGTGGGCATGTCATCGCGCGCGGTGTAGCCCAATTGAACGCTCGACTGCACGGGATAGAGCACGCTGTCGCGCGGGCTGCTTTGCCGGAGCGCAATGGCTTGCTGGAGCCCGGCGAGCTCCGGGTCCGATTCGGTCCAGTTCTCGCTCGCCTCGGCACCGCGCACGCACCCGAGCGGCACGAGCGGCCGCACGGCCACGCCGCCATCGAGATCCTGACCGGTGATCTCGCGCATCAGGGAGAGTGCGACTTCCCGGTCGGCGTTGCCCGAGGCCTCGTCGCGGCGGGCGAGGGAGAACCCGGTGAGGAGCTCGAGACGGTCCCCCTCGAGCAGCAGACGCTCGCGCGTGCGCAGCGCCGCGACGTGCTCGAAGGCGGGCTCGTCCTGCAGATACCCCTGCGCGAGCGCCTCGAGGCGCTGCGCCTGCCAGTAGTCGCCGTACGCTTTGCGCAGACGCACGGTCAGCTCGCGGCGCTCGAGCTGTCGGCGGGCGTCGAGCTGCAGCAGCTGCACCCGCAGCTCGGTCAACGAGTCCTCGAGCTGCAGTCGGCTGCCGAGCACGGGCATGGACAAGCCGCCGCCGGCCAGTCCCTGGCTGTAGCTCCACGAATGCGTCGGATCGATGATGTCGTGGTTGTGCGAGTAGCCGACACTGCCGAAGGCGCTCACGCCGAGGCCGATGCGGCCCGCGCTCAAGGCAGCGCGCGTGGATTCATAGGCTCGCTCGGCGAGCTGCGCGGATGGGGAGAGCTCGACGCGCGTCTCGAGCTGCTCGAGCGGCGGCAGGGCGAGCGCCACGGCCGGGCCGACGAGAAGGGCCGGGAGGAGTGTGCGCATGAAGAATGCGCGCAGGATGGATGCGAGCGTAGTCATGCGCTCAGAACTTCGTCCGCCGGAGCACCCAGGAGGGCGCCATCGAGGACTCGAGATGCGAGTTACCGAGCAGCTCGTAGAGCGTGGCAATCGCGTTCCAGCAGCGGGTGAGGAACGTGAACCCCGGGAAGGCGAGCAGCAGCCAGGCGAGCTTCAGGTCCTGCCGGCGGCGCTCGGAATACAGCAGCCAGTACTCCACGTACATCAATGCGGCCAGCAGGGTATAGAAGAGGTATACGAACGCGAGCACGCCGAGCGTCACGGCGGCCGGATACACGAACAGCACGTAGATCGTGTAGGAGAGCACCATGAACGGCATCGCCAGCTGAAACATCAGCCCGGTCCAGACCAGGGCGAGGAAATTACGCAGGCCCAGGAGCCCGGCCCGGAGATGATGCCCGTACTTGCGAAGGTAGAGATAAGAGAGGTCCCCGTCCCAGCGCAGCCGCTGCTTTAGGAAACCCCGAAACGTCTCGGGCGCGTCGGTGTGTCCCATGGCGCGCGGCTCGAAGCGGATGCGGAGGTTCGGATGCCGCGCGAAATACTTCTTGATCCGCAGCGTCAGATCCAGATCCTCGGCCGTGCCGCTGTCCCAGCCGCCGATGCGCCGCAGGAAGTCGCGACGGAAGATGCCGAACGCGCCGGAGATGTTGTTGACGAGATTGAAGGCATCGAGCCCGGCGCGACTCAAATGTATGGAGAGCGCGTACTCGAGGGCCTGGAGGCGCGTCACGAAGCTGCGGCGGGCGTTGCGCACGCGCAGGTTCCCCGCGACCGCGACCACATTGGAGTCGGCGAAGTGCCGCACGGCGTGCCGCACCATGTCGTTGTCGAAGGAGGTGTCGCCGTCGAGCGCGAGGACGATCTCGCCGCAAGCGAGCGCGAGGCCCTGGTTCAGGCTCGAGACACGCCCGCCGCGCTGCAGCTTGGGGACGATCTCGAGGCGCCGCAGCTTCCTCGCATTGACGTAAGGCCCCAGCGCCCGCAGCGCCGCCAACGTGGCACGGTTCTGCACAGCGCCATCCACCACCGCGAGCATCTCGATCGGACCGTCGTAGAGCTGCTCGGTGAGCGAACGGACGGTCTTCTGCACGTCCGCGCCCTCGGCGTAGCAGGTGATGATGCAGGTGACGCTCGGATGGAATCGGAGCGGGTAGCGCGCGGTGCGCCGTCCCTCGACGTAGCGGCGGACCGCGCCGAGCATCACCAGCATCTGGATCGGCAGCTCGAACATCAGCACGAACGGAAAGAATTTGAGGGCGATGACGATCCAGTCGGATCGCCAGGCCGCTTCCAGCAGCTGCCGGAGCGTGAGCCACGCGCCGGTGAGTGTGAGCATCGCGTCCATCAGCTTACGCGGCTCCGCAGGGTACCCATGATGAGCCGCGCATTGGTGCTGCCCGCACCGGCGTCGGCAGAGGTGAAGGAGGCGGTCGCGAGCTCGATGCGCAGTCCTTCCTCGGGCGTCGCCGCCGCCCCGAGTGCCGCGATGCGCTCGAGGAGGATTGCGACGCCCCCGGGCGGGGTCTGCGGCAGCAGCAACCAGCAGTACTCGTCGTCATCCCGCATGAAGAGGTCGGTGGTGCGGATGAGCTCCCGCAGGCGCTGCGCCAGCGCATCGAACATCTGTGCGAGGCGATGGCGAGGGAGCTTGGAGGCGAGCAGGTGCACGTTGGCGAACTTGAGGCACACCAGGCCGAACTGCACCTCATCGTGCCGGCGCGAGAGGTCGATCAGCCACTCGAGCGTATGGTTGAAGTACTCGGGGTGTGCGTGGCTGAACTCGTCGAGAAGCTTGAAGAGGTCGCCCACCTGGCCGGTGCGGGCGGCGAGCTCGCCCGCGGCCGACAGCTGCAGCCCGTAGTAGTTGCGCTCGGCGAGCGCGTCGGTGCCGCAGGTCTTGCGGCACTGGAGGCAGCGAGCCTTCACGTTCGGCTCCGTGAAGCGTCCCGAGCAGTCCTTGCACGCGAAGGTTTCGAGAGCTCGGTCGTAGTCGACGCCGATGTGCCTGAGCCGCACGGCGCATTTCGGGCAGGCGAGCCCCTCGTTGGTCAGGTACTCGTCCTGAGTACCGACGTGGCCGCAGGAGTAGCAATGGAGGAAATTCTGCTCGGCGGTGTCGATGCTGCCGCACTGCGGGCAGGTCTCCACGAACAGCAGCTGGCCCGCCGAGCACGACGGGCAGGTGTGCACCCGCTCGACGAGGCCCGCGGTCTCCAGCAACCCGCGGCGGCGCAGCCGCTCGAGCATGAGGAAGCTGTCCTCCCCGGGACGCCCCAACGCATCCGCCAGCGGGTAGCGGTAGATCCTCTCGTCGCGCCAGTCGGCAGCCGGTGTGAGAACCCGTTCGGGGCGCAGATAGAGGAACGCGAGCAGTCGCTCGTCCCCCTCGGCCGTCTCCCGCCGGCTCAGGGATGCAGCGCGGGCGGCAATGGCCGCGGCCTCCGGGGCTGCCGCCTCCGGGGTCGAGGCGACACCGTCGCTGAGCGCATCGACCGCTTCCCCGAATGACCGGTTGAGGAAGATGGGCAGCAGGGCGAGCCGTGGAGCGCGCCGGATGCTTTCCAGCCAGATCGCGGCCTGCCGGGCATCGCCCGGGGTCAGGAGCAGCGCATCGGGAGCGAAACCGGCCGCCAGGAGCTGTGGCACGTCGGCGTAATGAGGGCCTTCAGTCCAATGATCGGGCGCAGCCGCGCCGCCGGACTCGGCGGATGCGCGCTTCGCGACCAGCGTCGAGATCGCCGGCAAGACGCGCAGTCTTACGCTCGTGGATGCGGTAGGCATGATTAGGCAGCGTGCACTCTAATGGCATTGTTATTGTCAAACGCGCACCCCGCGCGCCGCATGGACGCCGTCACGGTTCTTGAGCCTTGCAGCACCGGCAAGGCAGGAGGGACGCGCTAATTCCCAACGGCGTCACGTTTTTCCGGGCGTGCCAATACCTTGTTCTGCCGGCCAAATTCGCCCGCCGTGGCGGCTTGGATCCTTAGGCGCTGCCGGGGCGGATCAGGCCCTCGGGACGGGTGGACGCCTTTGCGCGCCGCCGCGGTCGCCCTACACTAGAGCCGGCGGTCGATTTCCGTCGCTGCTCGCAGAAACCGAATAACGGCGGGCCCTGGGGTCACATGAGCAAGCCCTCGACCGGCGCGCTCTCGCTTGCGCTGATTCCGTTTGCGGCGATGTGCTTTTCCGTGCCGCTCTGGGATCGGATCGACCCGATGATTCTCGGCCTGCCGTTCAACCTGTTCTGGCTCATCGCCTGGATCGTGTTGAGCAGTCTGTGCATGTGGGGCGCGTACCGGGTGGAGACGGCACGGAACGCCGGCCGCCTCCCGTGAGCGCTGCTGCCGTTAGCCTGGCGACGATCGCCGCCATCGTCGCCATTGGCACGGCGATCGGCTTTCTGGCCGGGGCTCGCCGCAAGATGGACCTCGAGCAGTGGACGGTCGGCGGTCGCGGCTTTGGCGTCGTGCTCGTCTTCCTCCTGACGGCCGGCGAGGTGTACACGACCTTCGCTTTTCTCGGAGCCAGCGGCTGGGCCTACTCCCGCGGCGGCCCGACGCTCTACGTGCTGGCTTACCTCACGCTCGCGTACGTCGTCTCGTTCTTCATTCTGCCGCCGGTCTGGGAGCTCGGCCGAAAATATGCGCTGCAGACGCTGTCCGACTTTTTCGGCCTGCGCTACCGCAACCGCCACCTGGCCGGATTCGTGTGCATCGTCGGTATCGTATGCTTCGTTCCGTACCTGCAGCTGCAGATCACCGGTGTCGGCATCATCGTGTCGGTGGCGAGCTTCGATGCCATCCCGCGCACGACGGCCATGGCGATCGCGGTGGCGGCGCTCGTGGCCTTCGTGTTTGCGAGCGGAGTGCGGGCCGTGGCCTGGGTCAGCGTCGTGAAGGATGCGCTGATGCTGCTTGCGGCGCTCTCGATCGGCATCGGCATTCCGCTCATTCACTTCGGGGGGATCGGAGCGATGTTCGCCGCGCTCGCGCTCGAGCGTCCGGCGCACCTCACCATGCCCGGCGCAACGCAGAACCTCGGGCACGCGTGGTACGTCTCCACCGTGCTGCTCACTTCGCTCGGCTTTTACATGTGGCCCCATATTTTCGGTGCGGCCTTCACGGCGAAGAGCGCCGATGCGCTCCGTCGCAACGCAGTCGTCATGCCCCTCTACACGCTCACGCTCGCCTTCATCTTCTTCGCCGGCTTCGCTACAGTCCTCCTCGTGCCGGGCCTCGCCAACGGCGATCTGGCGTTGTTGACGGTCGTGCGGCGGAGCTTCCCGCCCTGGTTTCTCGGCGTCGTCGGCGGAGCCGGAGCGCTCACCGCCATGGTGCCCGCAGCCATCCTGATCCTCACCGCCGCGACGCTCTTCGCGAAGAACCTGTATCGGCCGCTCTTCGCGCCGGCGATGACGGACGATCAGGTGGCGAAGCTCGCGCGCGCAATCGTCGTGGTGCTGGGACTCGTGAGCCTCATCCTCGCCGTCTTCAGCTCGACGACGCTGGTCTCGCTCCTTCTCATGGGCTATGCGGGCGTGACCCAGTTCTTCCCGGGAGTGGTGCTCGGCCTTTATTGGCCGCGCGTGAGCACAAGAGCCGTCTTTGCTGGCATGATTGCCGGAGTCGTCACGGCCGTCGTCCTCATGCTGAGCCATCGGGATCCCTGGTTCGGCGTGAGCGCGGGCTTTCTGGCGCTGTGTCTTAACTTCCTGATCGTGGCGGTGGTGACGCTCGCTACGCCGGCGCTGAGCTCCGCTACGCAGCCGATGCAGGCATCCTATGAAGCTGATTGAATCGATCGCCGCCGAGGCCCCTTCAATCCAGGCGCTGAGGCGGGACCTTCACGCACACCCCGAGCTCGGCTTCGAGGAGCAGCGGACCTCCGATCTCATCGCCAGCACGCTCACGGGCTGGGGCATCCCCGTGCATCGGGGCCTCGGCAGGACTGGGGTCGTTGGCATCGTGAGGAACGGGAGCTCCGCGCGGGCCGTGGGTCTGCGCGCCGACATCGACGCGCTGCCCGTGACCGAGAGGAACGGCTTCGCTCACGCGAGCGTTCATCGAGGGAAGATGCACGCCTGCGGGCATGACGGGCACACCGCGATGCTGCTCGCCGCCGCGCGCTATCTCGCGCGCCAGCGCGACTTCGACGGCACCGTGTACCTCGTGTTTCAACCCGCCGAGGAGGGCGGGGGCGGCGCGCGCGAGATGATCAAGGACGGGTTGTTCGATCTCTTTCCGATGGAAGCCGTCTTCGGCATGCACAACTGGCCGGGCCTCGAGCCCGGTCAGTTTGCGCTGAAGGAAGGGCCGGTGTTCGCCTCGAGCAACGACTTCAGGATCACCATCCGTGGCCGGGGCACGCACGCGGCCATGCCGCACAACGGCATCGACCCGGTGCCGGTGGCCGCTCAGATGGTGCAGGCATTCCAGACCATCATCTCGCGCAACAAGCGCCCGATCGACACCGGCGTCCTCTCGGTCACCATGATCCGGGCCGGAGAAGCCGTCAACGTCGTGCCGGACTCGTGCGAGCTGCAGGGGACCGTCCGGACCTTCACAGTGCCCGTGCTGGATCTGATCGAGCGGCGGATGCGAGAGATTGCGCAAGCCACAGCCCAAGCCTTCGAGGCGAGCTGTGAGTTCACGCTCCGCCGCAACTACCCGCCCACCGTGAACCACACCCGGGAGACGCAATTCGCGCGCGAGCTCCTCGGCGGCCTCGTGGGCCCCGACAACGTGAAAGAGTTCGAGCCCACGATGGGAGCCGAGGATTTCAGCTTCTTCCTGCTCGAGAAGCCGGGCTGCTACTTCATCATCGGAAACGGGGACGGCAGTCACCGCGCGGCCGACCACGGCGGCGGGCCGTGCATGCTGCACAACACGAGTTACGACTTCAACGACGCGCTGATACCGCTCGGCGGCTCGATGTGGGTGCGGCTCGCGGAACTGTGGCTCACGGCCGCTCCCCCGTCCGGTCAGCGGGACTGAGCGAACGCCGACACACTCATGCGAACGGGCTCGACAATCAGCGCATCGTCGGTCGTCGATCCCGCCGAGTGGATCGAGCGCAACGAGCGCGAGCATCCGCATCGGTTGTTCCTCAGGACTCCCACGGGCAGAGGCCTCAGCTACCAGACTCTGAGCAATGGCTCGGCGCGCCTCGCCTGCGCGCTGACGCGGCGGGGCGTGACGACGGGAGACCGGGTGGCCGCCCGGGTCGAGAAGTCCGTTGAGGCCGTGCTGCTCTACATCGCGTGCCTGCGGATGGGCGCGTTGTACGTGCCGATCGATGTGGGCGCTTCGCCCCAGGAGTTCGATTACCTTCTGCGCGACTCGAGTCCGCGCATCGCCATCGTGCCTCCGGGCGAGGCGGACGCGCTCGAGCCGATCGCGGATCGCGCCGGCGTGCAACTCCTCGAAACGCTCGGCGCGGACGGCGAGGGGTCGCTGTCGCGGCTGGCGCGAGTGTCCGAGCCCGAAGACCCGTCACCGGGCGCCCATCAACCGCATTCAGTGGCAGCGCTCGTCTACACGTCCGGAACCACGGGCCGCTCCAAGGGCGCGATGTTGACTCGCGCGAATCTCGCCTCCAATGCAACGGTGCTGGCGGAAGCCTGGCGCTTCAGCGGCGAGGACGTCCTGCTGCACGTGCTGCCGCTCTTTCACGTGCATGGCCTCCTGACCGCGATCAATACCGTGCTGGCCTCGGCCTCGAGTATCCTGCTGCTGCCGAAGTTCGACAGCGCCGAGGTGCTGCAGCACTTCAAGGAGGCCACGGTCTTCATGGGCGTGCCCACCCACTACACGCGGTTGCTGCACGAGGCAGGGCTCAATCCCGAAGCGACGGCGCACGTTCGGCTGTTCGTATCGGGCTCGGCGCCGCTTGCGATCGAGACTCACCAGGAGTTCTTCCGGCGCACCGGTCACGTGATCCTCGAGCGCTACGGCATGACCGAGACCCTGATGAACACGTCGAATCCTTACGATGGCCCGCGGGTGCCGGGCTCGGTGGGGCCGCCGCTGCCGGGGATCGGCATCCGCGTGACGAATCCCGAAAGTGGGGCCGTGGAGCGCAAGCCCGACGTGATCGGTACGCTCGAGGTGAGCGGACCCAATGTCTTTGCCGGCTACTGGCGGGATCCCGGCAAGACCGCCGGAGAATTCACCGCGGACGGCTGGTTCAAGAGCGGAGATCTCGGACGCATCGATCGCGACGGCTACGTCCACATCGTCGGTCGGGCCAAGGATCTGGTCATCAGCGGCGGGTGCAATGTCTATCCGAGGGAAGTGGAGCTCGAGCTCGATGCGCTGCCCGGGGTGCTGGAGAGCGCGGTGTTCGGCGTGCCGCATCCGGACTTTGGCGAGGGAGTGACCGCCGCGGTCGTGCCGAAGTCCGGAGCCTCGCTCTCGGAGGACGCGATCATCGAGGCTCTCGGCGCACGGCTCGCGCACTACAAGCTGCCGAAGCGCGTGCTCGTCGTTGCCGAGCTGCCCCGAAACGCCATGGGCAAGGTGCAGAAAAGCGCATTGCGGGAGCGGCATGGCGGGCTCTACCTGAGTTGATGGGATGCGGCGGCGGTGCTGGCCGGGCGGGCCGGCCGGATCGGGCGATGGAGGGAGATCATGTGCGATGAGAACCTGGTCGAGGATGTCGTTTCCTACCGCCTGAGGTCAGGCGAGCTGTCGCGGCGGCACTTCGGGGCCCTGAGTCTCGGCGTCGGCCTCGTGTCGCTCCTGCCACGGGTTGCAGGCGCGGCCGGCGCGGACGTCACAGAATCGGATGTGGACATCAAGACACCCGATGGCCCGGCGGACGCTTACTTCGTGCATCCCTCGAAGGGCGCGCATCCCGGGGTCTTGATGTGGCCCGATATCTTCGGGCTGCGTCCGGCATTCCGTCAGATGAGCAGGAGACTCGCCGAGTCCGGCTACTCGGTGTTGGTCGTGAATCCCTTCTACCGCTCGAAGCGAGCCCCCACCGCGCCCGAGAACGCCGATTTCGAGGATCCCGCGACTCGCGACGCTCTCATGGCGCTCGGCAAGCCGCTGACGCCGGACCGGGTCGTCATCGACGCGAGGGCGTTCGTCGCCTGGCTCGACGGCCAGCCATCGGTCGACCGGAAGCGCAGGATGGCTGCCGTGGGCTACTGCATGAGCGGGCCGTTCACGATGCGCGCGGCCGCAGCGCTTCCCGATCGCATCGGAGCGGGCGCCTCCTTTCACGGCGGGGGGCTCGTGACCGACAAGCCCGACAGCCCGCATCTGCTCGTGCCGAAGATGAAGGCGCGCTATCTCATCGCCATCGCCGAGAGCGACGACCAGCGCCAGCCCGAAGCGAAGACGGTTCTTCGCGAAGCGTTCGCGAAAGCGAAGCTCCCCGCCGAGATCGAGGTCTATCCCGGCACCATCCACGGCTGGTGCCCGATCGATGCGCGGGTCTACAACCGCGAGCAGGCGGAGAAGGCCTGGAGCCGGATGCTCGCGTTGTTCGGCACCGCGCTCGCGTAGCAAGGCACTGCGGGCCGAAGCTCGCCTTACCGGGCCGGTCGTGAGCCCGTGCTACCGGAGCACGTCGGCGATCGGCGCGGCGGCCTCGGGCACCGCCTGCCGGTAGTCCTTGCCGAGGAGCGCCGCGACGGTCGCCGCAATCTGGGCCTGCGTGACGGGCGCAGTGTGCATACGCTCCCCGAGCGGTGGCGTGTCGGGCCCGAGCACCGCGATCCAGATGTTCTCCGAGCCTTTCTGCTTGACGCCGTGCTCTTTCCATTCGACCGGTCCGCTGCCGCGCCCGTGATCGGCCGTGATGATGAAGGTGGTCCGGTCGCGATACGCCGGCAGCGCCTGCATGGCGTTCCAGAGCTCTGCGACGAAATGATCGAAGAGGTGCGCGCTGTGCAGCAGCTGATCGTAGCGGCCGACGTGCCCCCAGAGGTCGGTCTCGCCGTAGCCGACGAAGAGGACGCGCGCCTGCTGGGCCGGGAGGGAGTCGAGGAGCGGCACCTGCAGGAACGCGTTGTAGACGTCGCCGTCCTCGAGGGGAGTGGTGGACTGGTACAGGCGGTTGAGCAGCTCCTCGCGCGCGCTCGTCGTGCCCCGATACGGCGGATCCCAACCCGCCTGCACCGGAAGGTGGCTCCGACCCACGTTGAAGATGTCCTTGAACGCCCCCCAGGTGGCATATACCGCGACGTGCCCGTGAAGCTCCGGCAGGCCGTTCAGCCACTCGAATACGGTGAGGTTGGGATTCGGGCCGAATTCGTTCGAGTTGATGCGCGCGTCCGGGTGCCCGGTGAGCATCTCGTTGTAGCCGGGATAGGAGAAGGCCAGGCCGTTGGTGACGCGGGCGATGCTGCCCTGGGTCTGATTGCCGAAAATCTGGCCGCGCACGGCGACCGTGCCCCAGAGGAACGGGAACAGGGCCTGGCGCCGCTCGGCCGGGTCGGTGCGCCAGAACTCGCGCCGCAGCTCCCGCTCCGTCTCCCAGATGCCGCCGTTCTTCTCGTTCAAGAGCTCGGGGTCCGCTCCGGTGAAGATCTCCTGCCAGCGCAGCCCGTCGCTCACGATGAGCACGACGGTGCGCGTCTTGAGCACGCCGGACATCTCGGCCGGAAGGGCCGGCCCGGATGCGATGAGCGCCAACACGAGGACGCACCAAAGGGATCGGGTGATCGTCGACGACAGCATCTTTGGCTCCTGTTTCGGCGAGGACCGTAATACTACAGGCGCGCGGTCTCGCGCCGCGCGGTGCGCATCCCGTCAAGTGCTTGCGGCCGCACCCGTCGCAACCGCACGGCGAGTCGGATCGACCAGCAGCCACGCGGCGGCACTCGCGACCGCGAAGGCGGTCCCGATCAGGAAGGCCGTGGACCAGTGGTGATGGCCCGAGAGGTAGGCCACGATCGGGGTGGCGATCAGCCCGCCGACGTTCCCGCCGGTGTTGAGCAGCCCCGATGCCGCCATGGAATCGGCGCGGGCGACATGCATGATCGCCGCCCAGAAGGGACCTTCGTTGAGCTCGACGCACGCGAAGCACAGCGCGAGCGCGGCGACCGCGAGGTAGGGGTTCGTCGCGTCCACCGCCACGAACTCGAGGAGGCCCGCGGCCGGGAGCGACACGAGGGGCAGGATCCTGAGGCCCGTGCGCACGCCGTAGCGCTTGCCGAGGAAGCTCGCGAGCGCGCCGCCCACCCCTGCGCCGATGGCGGCCGCGAGCGGCGGCGTGCTCGCGAGCCATCCGCTCTCGAGCACGGTGAAGTGCCGCTCCTGCACGAGATAGAGGAAGCACCAGTTGGCGAGCAGGTAGAACACGTAGTTCATGCACACGTACGAGACCGTGAGCGTCAGCACGTCGCGATCCTTCATGAGCTCCCACACGCGGGACCAGGAAATCGACGCGTCCGGGCGCGCCGGCGGCTCGGGCCCGAGCTCGGCGAGCTCCTCGGCGGTCACCGCCGGGTGCTCGGCGGGGCTGTTCCGGCCGTACCCTGCCCACCACGCAATGAGCACGAGCGCCGGCAGCGTCGTCCAGGCGAGCGCCCGCTGCCAGTCGAAGGCGGACATGAGCCAGGCGATCAGGGGCGGCGTGAGGGAGGCTCCGAGGCCGAGGCCCATGCTCTGCAGGCCCTGCACCAGAGCCCACCGATCGGGCGTGAACCAGGCCTCGAACACTCCCGCGGAAACGGGGAAAATCGGCCCCTGGGATGCGCCGAGGAGGAACTGCGCCGCGAGCAGCACTCCAAAGAGCGCCTCGCCCTTGAGGAAGAGCGGTGCGACCGGGGTCGCCATGCAGGCGGCAAAGCCGATGAGCCCGATGAGGACGAACATCCGGCGCGCCCCGAGACGCTGGCCGATCACCCCGCCCGGGAACTGCATCGCGGTGTAACCGATGAGGAGCGCGGTCTCGAGCCAGCCGATATGCATCTGAGTGAGACCGAGATCCGACATCATCCGGTAGCCGGCCACCGTGATGCCTCGCTGCTGCACGTAGGCGATGAAGCCGAAGCCGAAAAGGAAGAGAAATATCTTCCAGCGAACGCGGATGCGCTGCGGGGAGGACGAGGACGCTGCCGCGGGCGGCGGGCTCCTCACGAGTCGACCGAGTCGCCGATCCGCTCCAGGACGTAGCGGCGGATGTCGAGATTGAAGTCTTCCATGGGCGCGTAGAAGCCGCGCTCGTGCACGCGCGCGCTGATTCCCTGCTGCACCGCCTCGCAGATCGCCCAGTCTTGGGCGTTGACGAGATCCCAGAATTCCGTGGTGTCGCTCGGGTCGAAGTCGGGCTTGTCGATCTCGAAGGGCTCGAAGAGGAAATGGCAGGTGATGTCGGTGCGCGCCGCGCCGCGCGGCTCGAGGATGAACGCCGCCACGTGCTCGCAGGCGAGGCTCACGAAGAGATTCGGGAACACCAGCTCGCCCTTGTGGCGCACCCGCTCATCCTCGTTCAGCGTCGGGAAGGGGCGCCGGCGCGACGTGCCGGATTTCGTGAAGGTGTAGGCGCCGTCCCGATGCGGGATGCCGCGCAGCCAGTCGAGACTGCCGCCGCCGCGCTCGCGGAACGCCGGCACGAGCGCGCAGAGCTCCGGGTGCACGCCCCCGCAGTGATAGCACTCGTTGTAGTTCTCGCAGAGCACCTTCCAGTTCGCGCCCACCTGGTAGCGGATCGTGTGACCGATCCGAAGCTCGCTCAGGGGGTAGTGCGCGAGTCGTTTGGGCATCGCGCCGAGCTGCTCTCCGAGCGATCCGCCCTTCCCGGGGCTCAGGTTCACGAACACGAAGCCGCCCCAGCACTCGACACCCACCGGATAGAGGCTGAAGAGGCTCTTGTCGAACTCCGGCTCGCTCATCAGCCAGGGCGCGGCGATCAGGCGGCCGTTCAAGTCGTAGGTCCACTGGTGATAGGGGCAGGTGATGCGGCCGCCCGAGATGCCGCCGGGGAGCTGGCGCGCCACGGGCGATTCCGCCGCCGCGCCCGAAGCGCGCGCAGCCGCCGCGCGGCACAGTCGCGCGCCGCGATGGCGACAGACGTTGTAGAAGCCGCGCACCTCCCCCTCGCGATTGCGCAAGAGGATGATGCTCTCGCCGAGGACATCGAGAACGCGGAACGCTCCGGGCCCGGCGAGCTCCTCCTCGCGGCCGGCACAGACCCACTCCCGGCAGAAGATCCGCTCCTTCTCCACCGCCAGCACGCTCTCGGAGCGATACCAGGTCGAGGGGAGCGTCGCTTCCATGCCGGCAACGCGCGGCGGGAGCCCGGAGGTGCTCACGTGAGTCTCTCCAGATCCCCGCGCGCGGCGCGTGAGGCGGCAGCGGGCGTCGTGTGCCGCGCGAGCGGCGCATCGCGCCGAAACCCGAGCGTCGCGGGGTCGGCATCGAGCTCCCGCGCATAGCGGTGGCCGCTGTACACGGCGTGCACGATCGCCCCGGGTGCGAGCGCGTCCCCGATCCGGGTGACCGAGCGGATGCCCGCCGCGGTGAGCTCTTCAGGCTGCGCGGCGAGCGACTGGTGGAGCGCATCGCTGGCGAAGCGCGCGCCGACGATGACGAGCGACCGGCACGGGATCCGTGTCGTCGTGTCCGTGAACTGGCCGGTGAGCGTCAGCTCGCCCGGCGCGAATGCCGTCACGCGCGACAGCGTGTGCAGCGCGACCCCGGCCGAGAACAGCGCCCGATGGATCTGCGGCTGCTCGTTGCTCATGATGGCCCACGCCGAGGCGTGCCCGGCGGGCGTCACGTAGGCGACGCGCTGCCCGGACCTCGCCAGGTGCTCGGCAAGGACGCTCCCCATGTAGTAGTTGTCGAAGTCGTAGACGGCGACCGGTCCTTCGATCCGCGCGCCCTCGGCGACGTCGTCGGGCGTGAAGATGCCGGGGCCCTCGAGCCTGCCCGCCGGGATCTCGAGCGCCGAGTACAGGAGGCGTGCCCAACGCGCGCCCGTGGCGATGACCACGTGGGTGTTGCCGAGCTCCAGGATCTCCTCGGCGGTGAGGCGATTGCCGCGATAGATGCTGACGTTCGGCAGCCGCTCGAGCTGGGCGCGGCGCCAGTCGAGGACGCGGCCCCAGGCGGCGAGCCCCGGGAGGCGCGTCTCGAAGCGCAGCCGCCCGCCGATCTCGTCCGCCGCCTCCGCCACGCTCACCTCGTAGCCCCGCCGGCCGAGCGACAGCGCGCACTCGAGGCCCGCGGGACCTGCGCCGACCACGAGGATCGAGCTCGTGCTCCCCGCCTGGGGGATGCGCTCGGGATGCCAGCCGCGGCGCCACTCTTCTCCGATGGTCGGATTCTGGGTGCATCGCACGGGCACCGAATCGTGCCAGCTCGAGATGCAGATGTTGCAGCCGATGCACTCGCGGATGTCCTGCTCGCGTCCCTCGTCGATCTTGCGCGGCAGGAACGGGTCGGCGATCGAGGGCCGCGCGGCGCCGATGAGATCGAGCACCCCGCGCCGGATCTGACCCACCATGGCGTCGGGGGAGGTGAAGCGGCCGACGCCGACCACGGGTCTGCGGGTGAGCTTCTTCACGAACTCGACGATCGGCTCGTGGCTCCCCTCGGGCGAGAATCGCGACGGGGCACAGTCGGTCGGCGAGGAGTCGAGCTTGACGTCCCAGAGGTCCGGCAGATCCGCGAGAAGCCCGACTAGCTCGTGGGCTTCGGACGGGGCGACTTCGCTCGGCCTCGCGCGCAGCTCCTCGAGGCTGATACGCAGCGCCACCGCGCACCGCTCGCCGACCGCCTCCCGCGTGACCTCGAGGAGCTCGCGCACGATCCGCACCCGATTGCGGAGACTTCCGCCATAGGCGTCGGTGCGCTGATTCCACTCCGGCAGCAGGAATTCGTAGGGCAGATAGCCCATGCCGGCGTAGACGTACACGATGTCGAATCCGGCGCGTCGCGCCCGGCGCGCCGCCTCCGCCTGCCAGCGCAGGAGCGCCGCAATGTCGTGCGCGTCCATCGCCCGCGGCCGCTGGTTACCCATGAAATTCACGTGCGTCGCCATCCACGAGGTCCCGGAGGGCGAGAGCGGCGCCGTGCGGCTCGCGCGGTTCATGACCGAGCCGCCGCCGTGCCAGAGCTCGATGCCCGCGAGCGCGCCGTGCCGGTGCACCGCCTCGGTCACGAGCGCGTGCGAGCGGACGTCGTCCTCGTCCCAGAGCGTCGCAAACGGCAGCGGCGCATCGTCGGAGCTCGGGTGAATCGAGACGTAGCCCGTGCACACGACGCCCCAGCCGCCTTCGGCTTTGGTCTCGCGAAACTTCGCCCGCATGTGCGGCATGGAGTTGGTCATGCCGGCGGCATGCGGGACCGCGTAGAAGCGGTTGCGCGCGGTGACCGGCCCGATCCTCACGGGCTCGAACAGGATGTCGTAACGCGGATTGCGGACCATGCTCGAAAGTCTGCCCGCAGTTGAGCGAATGTTCAATAAGATATACCTTGCCCGCACCAAGAATTTCGACGCGCGTGCAACCGCCGGAAGGTATTCGTGTACGACAAGCCGCTCGCATTGCTCGGTCTGCTGGCGCTCGCCGCCCCGGCGCTCTCGTCGGGTCAGTCGGCCGCTCCCGACACCCCGGAGCCCGGCTCGGTCGAGGAGATCGCGCGGGCGACGACCGAGACGCGGTTTCTGTCGCCCTGGGTCGCGTATCTGCCGGCCTCCGCCACCGTGGTCTCGCCGCGTGCATACCTCCACCGGATTCCGGGGGCGGCGGGGGAGCTCGTCAACTCGCAGACCGCCTATGCCTATTGCCGCGCGCTCGCGCAGAGCTCGCCCCGGGTACGGCTCTTCACCATCGGGCGCTCGGAGGAGGGTCGCGAGATCGTGATGCTCGCGATCGCGGACGAGGCGGGGATCGCCGACCTCGAGCGCCTCAAGGCCGCGACCGCGGCGCTCGCCGATCCGCGCCGCACGGACGCGGCAGCTGCCCGGCAGATCGTGGCCAACGCCCGCCCGATCTACTACTTCAACGCGGCGCTGCACTCGGATGAGACCGGCTCGACCGAGTCGGTGCTCGAGCTCGCGTACCGGCTCGCGGTCTCCGAGCAGCCGATGATCCGCCGCATCCGCGAGAGTCTCGTGGTGCTGATCAACCCGGTGTCGAATCCCGACGGCCGCGACAAGCAGGTCGAGTGGTTCTACCGCTTCCTCAAGGGCAAGACCGATCTCGCGACTCTGCCGCGGCAGGCGCCTCCCTACTGGTCGAAGTACGCCTTCGTCGACATCAACCGCGACGCGCACCAGCAGGTCCACGAGACCACCCGCGCGGTGTTTCACATGTTCCGCGAGTGGCACCCGCAGGTGATCCACGACCTGCACGAGAGCATCGCGCTGCTTGTCACCTGGAACGGCACCGGCCCGATCAACGAGCACGTCGATCCGCTCACCTACGCCGAGCGGCTCGAGCTCAGCTTCCATGAGGTGCAGACGCTGACCGCGCTCGGCATGCCCGGGGTGTGGACCTGGAATTTCGGCGACGACTTCGCGCACCTGTACCTCGATGCGATCGCGACCAACCACAACGCCGACGGCCGCGGTTACGAGACCTTCGGCAACGGCACCGCCGAGACGCTCGTCCCCGAGCAGCCCGAGAACGACACCAGCGTCGAGTGGTATCGGCCGCTGCCGCCGCCGGCGCAGAAGAGCTTCACCTGGTCGGCGCGCGACAACGTGAACTACAACGAGACCGCGATGCTCGCGGCGCTGGATGACACCGCGCAGCAGTCGAAGCGGCTGCTCGAGAATTACTACCTGAAGGCGGTGCACTCCTACCGCCGCGGCCTCGAGCAGTCGCCCTATGCGTTCCTGATTCCCGACCGCCAGGGGGATCCCGCGCGCGTGGCGCAGCTCGTGGCGCGGCTCCTCACGCAGGGCATCGAGGTGCACCGGGCCGCGACCGACCTGACGCTCAAGGAAGGGAGCTTTGCCGCCGGAACCTACGTCGTGCGGCTCGACCAGCCGTACCGCGACTACGCGCTGGATCTCCTGAGCGCCCAGAGCTATCCGAAGGAGGGCGGGGAGGCTTACGACGATGTCTCCTGGGAGCTCCCGGCTCACTACCACCTCGCGGCGATTGCGACCGCGGACCCCGCGGTGCGTGGGGCGCAGCTCACCGCTCTCGGCGAGGCGCCCCGGCCTCGTGGGCAGGTGTTGGGCGAGGGGCCGGTTTACCTTCTCGCCGACACGGGGCAGGAGGGGCTGCTCGAGGCCCGCTACCGGCTCGCGCGGTTCAAGGTGGGCATCGCCGAGCGCGCGTTCACCGCGAACGGCAGCGCTTATCCCGCCGGATCGTGGATCCTCGCTCCGCAGCCGGGCCTCGCGGCGGCGCTCTCGGAGACGGCGGAGACTCTCGGGCTCGACTTCGCGAGCACACGCTCGGCGCCCGAGGTCGCAAGCCACGCCGCGCCCGCACCAAGGCTCGGGCTCTGGGTGCCTTGGGCCGATACCGACACCATCGGGTGGGCGCGCTACACGCTCGACCAGCGGCACATTCCTTATATCTACGTGCGCGACGAGGACATCCGCGCCGGCAGGCTCCGCGATAAGTACGACGTTCTGCTCTACGGGCACGTCGATCTCGAGCTCGCCGAGCAGATTCAGGGCATCCCGAGGGCCTGGGGCCCCATGCCCTTCAAGAAGACCCGCGCCACGCCGAGTCTCGGCACTCCGGCCGAATCCGACGACATCACCGGCGGCATCGGCTGGAGCGGCGTCGCCGAGCTGCAGCGCTTCGTCGATTCCGGGGGTCTGCTGATCACGCTCGGCAACGGCTCGATGCTGCCGCTCGAGAGCGGCATCGTGCGCGGCGTGCGCCGGGAGTCCGGGGGCGTCCCGCGCAGCACTCAGGGAGGCGGGGCGGCGGCGGCGGCGGCCTCCCAGTCCTCCGTCACCCGCACCCCCGGGGCGCACGTGCGCGTGTCATTCGCGCGGCCCGATCACCCGATCGCGTACGGCTATGGGGCGCGCACCTATGTCTTCCGCCAGAACTTCGCGCGCTATTCCATCCCGCGCCGGTGGTTACGCATGGCGTACTGCACGACCTGTCTCGACGGACCGCTGGACATGAGCGCCGTGGTGCTCGAGTGGGGCGATCGGGAGGGAGCGCCGCTCGTCGTGAGCGGGCAGGCATGGGGCGAGGAGAACCTGATCGGACACCCGGCGATCCTTGATCTGCGCTCGGGCGCGGGTCACGTCATCGCCTTCAACTTCAACCCGCTGCATCGGGATCTCAATCGCGGCGACCAGCGGATGCTCTGGAACGCGATCATCAACTGGCGCGCGATCCTCGCGGCGCACTGAGCCGCCGCGGCGCCGCGCCTCGCTCGCCGCGCGCGTCACATGGCAAACTAGGCCGGGCGCGCGAAGCGCGTGATCAGGCCGGCGTAGGATTCGAGCGGCGCGGTGCGCAGATCCGCGACCTTTCCTTCATCGTCCCAGCGCCGCACCTGGACGGCCTCGCTGAAGTAGCTCTCGCGCTCAAACCGCGCCACTGCCGCTGCCGCCATCGGGCCGCCCTGCAACTTCAGCGTGTGCACCGAAGCCGGGCTCAGCTTTGCGAGATAGTTGGGATCGGTGGCGCAGAGGTAGCGCTTGGCGGCGACGTGCAGGCGCACCGGCTCGGAGATCTCCAGAGCGAAGCGCTCGGCCAGCCAGCGCGCGCCGAGGGTCTCGTGATGCGCATCCGCGGTCCAGTCGGCGATCTCGGCCGGCAGCCGCTCGAGCAGGTGGCCGATGTCGTGCAGGAGCGCCGCGAGCACCAGCGCCTCGGGCGCGCTGGCCTCTCGGGCGAAGTGCGCGGTCTGCAGCGCGTGCTCGGTCATCGACACGCGCTCGCCGAAGTACGCGCCCGGGCCGCGCGCCGCGTAGATCGTGAGGATCTCCGCCGTGACGTCTCTAGCCACGAGTCGTCTCCGCCGCGGCCGTGGCGACTGCGGCCCGCGTGTGGGCCGCTCGGGTGTTGAGCCCGAGCAGGACGCCGGCGCACACCGCCGCCACCGCGCTCACCGCCGCAAGGCTCACGAACACCCCCTGCCAGCCATACGCCACCGCGACCCGCGCGACACTGTCTCCGGCGAGCACTCCGCCGAGGTAGCCGATGCCGTCGATGATTCCCGAGGAGGCGGCGCTCGCCTGCTTGCCGCCGAAATCGAGCGCGAAAGCGCCTCCAAGGTAGGAGTAGGGACCGAGCAGGCAGAAGGCCACGACCCCGATCAGCGTCACGGCCAGGGGCGATGTGGAAGCGCCCGGGCGCACCGACATGAGCACCACCAGCGCGGCGGCCGTGGCCCCGAGCCCGAGGAACATGAGGAGCGCGCGGCCATTGAGGCCGAGGCGGTCGCTGAGCCAGCCCGCGAGCAGCACCGAAGCGACGCCCACGCCCGGGAATATCGCGCTGACGCCGGCAGACTCGCTCACGCTGTATCCGAGATGGTCGCGCAGATACATCGGTGTCCAGGTGTTGAAGGTCTCGCGGATTATCGTGCACGCGAAAGACAGCGCACAAACGAGGATGAACGCGCGGCTGCGCAGCAACGGCAGGAGCAGCGCACCCGCGCTCGCCGGCCGCGATTCCGAGGCGGCAAACAGGTTGAGGGGGTTAGGCGTCGCCTCCGGGTGCCCCTCGGCGGCGCGCGACTCGCGCAGGAACAGAAGGCTCGCAACCAGCCAGACTGCCGCGACGATCGCGGCGAACACGAACAGCGACCGCCAGCCGTAGCCGCGCTCGATCAGCATCCCCATCTGCTGCCGCGCGGCGGCATCGCCCACGAGATAGCTGATGCTCAGGATGCCGATGATCGACCCGTAGGAGGAATAGTCGAACCACTTGGAGGACACCTTGATGAGACCGGCCCAGCCGACCGATTGCGTCAGGCGATTCCCGACCCACGCCAGCGTGAACACCGGCACGCCGCCGCCCGCAGCGAAGCACAGCGTGAAGAGCATCGCGCCCCCGACGCCGATGAGGAAGTTGCGCCGGCCGCCCCAGTAGTCACCGAGGCCGGTCAGGAAGAGCTTGCCAAGCGCGTAGGCAAGGACGCCGAGGGAGGTCATCGAGCCGATTCGCACCAGCGCTTCGCCGTGGCCGACTCCGTATCGGCCGAGCTCCTCGACGAGAAGCGGCGTGGCGACCGACAGATCCGCCCGACAGTAATAACAGGCCGCATAGCCGCCGAAGAGCAACACGATGGTCTTGAGCTGCCCATAGCGCAGCGATCGCACCGGCGTCGCGAGCGCGGCGGTCCTCGATGTGATCATCGTTCCTCGCACCGGGCGGCGTTAAGCCTTGCGCAGCACGTCGCGCAGCACGAGCGCGTGGTTGCGCCGCGGGTCGCGCGCCGCGTAGAGGAGCGTCAGGCGCTGCTGCCGGGCGCGCTGGCGCAGAGCCTCGAGCATCGGCGCCTGAGTGCGGAGCTCCGCGCGATAGCGCCGGACGAACTGCGTCCAGCGCCGGGGGTCCTCGTGGAACCACTTGCGCAGCTCCGTGCTCGGCGCGAGGTCGATGAGCCAGTTATCGAGCGCGGCGCGCGGCCGGCTGATTCCGCGCGGCCACAGCCGGTCGATGAGCGCCCGATAGCCGTCCGCGGGATCGGGCGGCTCGTAGATGCGCTTGACCTGAATATCGCCGCGCCCGGCTCGCGGCACAGGCTCGAGCTCGTGCGCGTAGCAGGCGGGTGAGCTGTGGGCGCGCGGTGTTTTCGCACGCAGGGCAGGCACTCGAGACTCCTCGAAGCAAGAGCTGAGGATGGCGAGTATAGCCCTGGCTCTGCCGCAAACTCGCGGGAAGGGGCCTGCGGCAGCGCGTTCTGTGGAGTCGCGACGCGCGAGGGTTCAGACTAAGCCGCCATGACCACCGTCGGCCGGCAGCTGCGCGACAACGCCGTGGCGCTCATAAGCCTAGTCGTGGCGCTCGGTAGTCTCGGATATAACACCTGGCGCAACGAGCGCACCGAGCACAACCGGAACGTCCGCGCCGCGGCCTTTGAGCTGCTCATGAGGCTCGCCGATCTCAAGCGTGTCGTGTTCCTCGCGCAGTACGACCGGGACCAGGCGGGCGGCAATCCCCGCACCGGCTGGACCTACGTGCTGGAGATTCAAGACCTCTCGAAGCTGGCGCCTGCGCCGGTGCCGGCGCAGGCCGAGCGGCTGCAGCAGGTGTGGGGGGGGAATTGGGAAGGCTTGGGTAAGGACGACCAGACCGCCGTCGAGCGCATCGACGGCGCGATCGACACGCTGCGCGACTCCACGCTCGGGACGCTGCGGTCACTACGCTGAGGATCGCTCGCTCGACCGCCTCTTGACAGCCGCACGGCGCCGGGGTTAAAACACTCTCCGGTTATATAACCATATGGTTTTATACGCGTGACGGCCAACCGCCTCGACCAGACCTTCGCCGCGCTCGCCGACCCGACGCGCCGCGCGATCCTCGCCCGCCTCGCCGGCGGGGAGGCGGGGGTGATGGAGCTCGCGAAGCCCTTCCGCATGAGCCAGCCGGCGATCTCGAAGCATCTGAAGGTGCTCGAGCGGGCCGGGCTCATCGTCCGCAGCCGCCGGGCGCAGTCGCGGCCTTGCCGGCTCGAGGCGCGGCCGCTGCGGGAGGTGGCGGACTGGACCGAGCGCTATCGGCGCTACTGGGAGAGGAGCTTCGAGCGCCTCGATGCCTACCTCGCCAGGTTGCAACGCAAGGAGAGAAGAGATGGCCGCAAGAGCCCAAGATAGCGCCGCCGCGCCCGTCGCGGAGCGCGAGCTGACGATCCACCGCACGTTCGACGCGCCGCGCGCGCTCGTGTTCCGCGCCTGGACCGAGCCGCAGCACCTCGCGCAGTGGTCGTGCCCGCGCGGCTTCACCATGATCGAGAACCGGGGTGAGCTGCGCGTGGGCGGCGCGTTCTTCGCCTGGATGCGCTCGCCGCAGGGCGAGGATCACCGCATGCGCGGCGTGTACCGCGAGATCGTGCCGCCCGAGCGATTGGTGTTCACGCACGCCTGGCTCGATGCCGGCGGCGGACCCGGCCCGGAGACGCTCGTGACCGTCACGCTGAGGGAGCGCAACGGTCGCACCGAGATGACGTTCCACCAGGGAGTCTTCGAGTCGGTTGCCTCGCGCGACGGGCACGAGCAGGGATGGAGCAGCTGCTTCGAGCTCCTCGCGGAGCTGCTCGCCACGCTGCCGCGTGACGGGGCTGCCTAATGCAGGCGGCGCGGGCAGGGCACGGGCCGCCAGGTCCGAAAATGGCTACTCGTGCCGCCGCCCCCGCGCTATGTTGGGCGCCATGGACAGCATTTCGGGACTCGACCCGGAGGCGCTGAACCGCGCCCGCATCAGCCGCGATCCCCGCTTCGACGGCAAGTTTTACATCGCCGTGACCTCGACCGGCATCTACTGCCGGCCGATCTGTCCCTCGCGCTACGCCAAGCGCTCCAACGTGCGCTTCTTCGGCACCCCCGCGGCCGCCGAGGCGGCGGGATTCAGGCCATGCCTGCGCTGTCGCCCGGAGGCCGCGCCCGGCACACCCGCTTGGCTCGGGACCGCTGCGGTGGTGCGCCGCGCGCTGCGGCTGATCAACAACGGCGCGCTCGATGAAGATTCGGTCGAGACGCTCGCGGGGCGGCTCGGGATCGGCGCGCGCCACCTGGTGCGACTGTTCGCCCGCCACGTGGGCGCCTCCCCGATCGCGGTCGCGCAGACGCGCCGCCTGCATTTCGCGGTGTGCCTGCTGACCGAGACCCGCCTGCCGATCACGCAGATCGCGATGGCGGCCGGTTTCGGCAGCTGCCGCCGTTTCAACGACGCGTTCCGCCGCGCCTACGGCCGGACGCCGCGCGAGCTTCGCAGGGCGGGCCGCCGCGGCGGCGTTGGCGGCGGCGCGGAGGAGGTGGTACTCAAGCTCGCGTACCGGCCGCCGTACGACTGGACCCACGTGCGCGACTTCCTCGCGGCGCGCGCGATCCCCGGTGTCGAGCGGGTCGATGAGCGCGGCTATGCGCGCACCGTGGCTTGCGAGGGCGGGCACGCGCTCATCTGTGTGCGCGCGCTCTCGGGCGAGGACGCGCTCGAGCTGCGGGTGACGGGTGCGCCGCCGGCCTCGCTCCTGCAGCTCGCCTCGGTGGCGCGCCGTGCGTTCGATCTGGCCGCGGATCCCGCCCGCATCGGCGTCGAGCTCGCCACCGACCCGCTGATCGGACCGCTGGTACGCGAACGGCCGGGGCTGCGCATTCCGGGCGCGTGGGATGTGTTCGAGTGCGCGGTGCGCGCCGTGCTCGGGCAGCAGGTGAGCGTCGCGGCCGGCTGCACGCTCGTGCGACGACTCGTCGAGAGAGCGGGAATGGCGATCGCCGGCGGGACGGATGGCCTGACACTCCTTTTTCCCGGACCCGCGAATCTCGCGGGCGCGAATCTCGAGGGCCTCGGCATCACTGGGGCGCGCCAGGCCACGCTGCGCGCGCTCGCCCGCGCCTGGCTCGAGCGCGGCATCGACTTCGGAGCCGCCCCCGAGGAGCTCGCGGCGGCGATGGCAGCGCTCCCGGGGATCGGTCCGTGGACCGCGCAGTACGTTGCGCTCCGGGCGCTCGGCGAGCCCGATGCGCTGCCTACGGGCGATCTGGTGCTGCGTCGCATGGCGGCGCCGCCTGGGCGCGGCTCGTTGACGACGCGCGAGCTCGATGAGCGCTCGCGCGAGTGGCGCCCGTGGCGGGGCTATGCGGTGGTGCACCTGTGGGGTGCGGCGGCCGGCGCGGCGGCCGGCGCGGCGGCGCGCCTTCGGCAGGTCCCGAGCGGGCGGGCGCGCGTGCGGCGGGCGGCGTAGCATTCATGCGCATGACGCGCACGGAGCCCATGACCTTCTGGTGCGAGACCGACTCTCCCGTCGGTCGGTTGCTGCTCGCCGGCGACGCCGCGGGCCTTGGAAGAGTGCACTTCCAGTCCGGCCCGCGTCCGCTGCGACCGGCTGAAGCGTGGCGCGAGAGCGGCGCGCCTTTCGAGGCGGCGCTCGCGCAGCTCGGTCAATACTTCCGCGGCGTGCGCCGGGTCTTCACGCTGCCCCTGGCCCCGGTGGGCACCCGGTTCCAGCTCGCGGTCTGGGAGGCCCTCAGCGCCATCCCGTACGGTGAGACGATTTCCTATGCTGAGCTCGCGCGGCGCCTCGGCCGGGCAGGGAGCGCGCGCGCCGTGGGACTGGCGAACGGCGCGAACCCACTGCCGATCATCGTCCCCTGCCATCGGGTGATCGGCGCCGACGGATCGCTGACCGGTTTCGGCGGCGGTCTCCACATCAAGCGCGCACTGCTCGAGCTCGAAGGAGCGGCGTGCGTCGCCGATCTCTTCAGCGGGGCGACGGTCAGCGGGGCGCCGGCGGAAGCGCCGCCGCCTGCCGGCGCTGCGACGGCGGCAGATCCCCTGCGTTGAGCGGCGCGAACCGTCCGATGTCGGCAACCCCGTCGGAGTCTGGACGCTCGCGCTCGGAGCCGCGCTGCATTTCTTCATCGCGCAGTGCGCGGCGTGGGCTTTCTATCTGGCGAGCCGGTGGCTCGGCGTGCTGAGGCGACGTCCGGTGTCGTGCGGGGCCGCGTTCGGCGTCGCGATGTACCTGGTGATGCACCTGGTGGTCCTGCCCCTGCCGTCGCGCGCGCGACCGCGACCGAAGTTCGCCGTCCGTCGGGAATCTCATGACAGAGGAGCGCTGAAGTCATGTCGGGAATTTTCATGCTGAAGGGGCGGGGCGCGTCCCGGCTGCTCGCCGCGGTGGCGCTCGCCGTGACGGCTGGGCCCGCCTCAGGGGATCCGCCCGCGTCGCCCGAGCGCAGCTACATCGAGCATCGCTCTCCGCCCGGAAGCCCGGCGCTGCCGTTCAACGACGCCGTGCGCAGCGGCGACATGCTCTATGTCGCCGGACACCTCGGCATCGATCCGAAGACCGGCAGCGTTCCGTCGGATCCAGAGGCCGAGGCGCGGCTGCTGATGGGCGCCGTCCAGCGCACCCTCGAGCGCGCCGGCTTCACCATGGACGATTTCGTGTCGGTGACGGTGTACTGCACCGATCTCGGCCTGTACGACACTTTCAACAAGATCTACGCCGGCTACTTTCACGGGCCGCATCCGGCGCGCGCCTTCATCGGAGTCGGGGAGCTCCTGCGCGGGGCGCGCTTCGAGGTGCAGGGCGTGGCGCAGAAGACGGCGCGGCACTAGAGCCGGTTACTGCGGGCTTGGCATCAGGCGCGCGCGCCGGAGAGGGCACCGAGCAGAATGCGGGCGAATCGCGGCCCGATGCCGGCCTCCTCGTGCTTGAAGTACACGAACACATCGGCGCAGGCGGCCGCGCGGGTGCGGATGGTCTCCGCCCAGCGCCCGAGGTCCTCGGGCGTGTAGCCCTCGTCGCGCAGACGAAAATAGCCGTAGCTCGCCGTGATCTCCACGGGGGTCGAGAATTTCTCGCTGTCGGCGATGCAGAGCGCGAGATTCTTCGACCGGAGCCGCTCGAACACGTCGGCGTCCATCCAGGACGAGTGCCGGAACTCGAACGCGGCGCAGGTGCCCGCGGGAAGGATGCCGAGAAACGCATCGAGCACCGCAAGATCCTTGCGGAAATACGGCGGCAGCTGGAAGAGGATCGCGCCGAGCTTGGGTCCGAGCGTCGCTGCGGTCCGCAGAAAGTATTGCAGGAGGTCCGCGCAATCGCGCAGCTTCGCGATGTGCGTGATGCGCTTGGGGGCCTTGAGGGTCAGCCTGAACCTCTCCGGCGTCTCGCGGTTCCAGCCGGCGAGGATCTTCTCGTTCGGCGTGCGATAGAACGTGTAGTTGATCTCGACCGTCTCGAAGCGCTCGGCGTAGTACGGCAGCATCTTCGCCGCCGGGAGCTTCTCCGGATAGAAGCTGCCCTTCCATTCGGGGTAGTTGTAGCCCGAGGTTCCGACCCAATGCCGCGGCATGTTCTGTTTATGCAGGGCGTGCTGCTGGGGTGACGAGCCGCACCCGCTCAGCGCGGCGTGCTCAGTGACTCACGAGACGTCGGTACTGCCCGAGGTGCCGGATCGCACGCTGCGGCTTGCCGAGGGCTTCGTAAAGTCGCGCGAGGTTGTAGTGGCAGTCGGCGAGCTTGGGGTCTCCCTCGAGCGCCCGCGTGTAAGCGGCGAGCGCCGCGGCGGAGTTCCCGAGATCCTCGAGCAGCACGCCGTGGTTGAAGAGCAGCAGCGGATCGGGACCGATGTTTTTCGCCGCCCGCCGGTACACCTCATCCGCCTCGCGCTTCCTGCCGCGCTCGTGCAGCAGCCTTCCTAAGTTGGTCCAGGCCGCGGCGTTGCGCGGGTCGGCGTCGACGGCGAGCCGGTAGGCTCTGAGCGCCGCGTCGGGATCGCTGCTCTCGAGGGTCAGCGCCTGTGCGAACCAGTCGTGTACCGGCGCCGGCTCGGCGGCGGGCTTGCGCTCCGCGAGCTGCAGCACGCCGTCCTGCAGAGTCATGTCGAGAGCCAGCAGGTACTGGCCGCTGTCGGCCTGCCAGCGCTTCTCTCCGTCGCGCACCACCACGTGATCGCCGACCGCGCCGATCGCGAGCCCCGAGAGCGGGATTGACGCCGGGAGCTTGTGGCGCAGACTCTCCAGCGAGCGGCGGATGCGCCGCGCCGGAACCTTCGCCTGGATGAGCGCGCGCGCGGCGCGCAGCACGATCAGATCCTGGAACGAGAAGCGGTACTCGCGGCGCGCGCCGCGCGCGGGCTTCACGAAGCCCGCCTTGATGAGGCCGCGTGTGGTCCCCCGCGACAGTCGCAGGACCCGCTCCACGTCCCGCACGCTGTACGAACGCATTCCCATCTCGCGAGGCGTACCGCCTTTCCGACTCAGCGCTTGCCTGCCTTGCGGGCCACCTTCGCCGGCTCCTCGACACGCTTGGGAGCCTTGCGGGGACCGAACCCCTGAGCCTCCGCGCGTGCCTTCTCGGATTTCTCCAGGCTCGCGCGCAGCGCTTCCATGAGGTCGATCACTTTACCATCGCCCTCGGGTGCGGGCTCGGCGACCGAGATTTCCTGGCCCTCCACTTTCTTCTGGATTGCCCCCTCGAGCCGCGCGTGCAGCTCGTCCTTGTAGGTCTCCGGGTCGAATTTGGGTTGGGTCTGCTGGTCGATGAGCTGCTGGGCGAGCTTGAGCTCCGCCGGCTTCACCTCGGGCTTCGGCACCTCGACCTCGTTAGAGCGCCGCACGTCCGCCGCGTAGTGCAGCTGCTGCATCGCGAGCACGTCGCCCATCGGGCGGAGGATCACGAGATAGCCCTTGCCGCGCGCCGCCCAGCGCCCGACGCCACAGCGTCCCGCCTGCCTCAGCGCCTCGACGAGGAGCGCATAGGGCTTCGCCGCGCCCTTGTCGGGCGCGAGGTAGTAGGTCTTGTCGAAGTACACGGGGTCGATCGACTCGATCGGCACGAACTCCGAGATCTCCACCGCGTGAGTGCCGACTTCCTCGAACGCCTTGATCTCCTCGGGCGAGAAGCGCACGTACTGGTCTTTGGCGAACTCGTAGCCCTTCACCATGTCGTCGCGCTCGACGAGCACGCCTTCCTTCTGACAGACGTACTGCTGCTTCAGTCGCGAGCCGCAGGTCTTGTGCAGGAGGTTGAAGGAGATGGCGTTGCCGGCCTGGGTCGCGGAGAAGAGCTTCACCGGGATCGCGACCAGCCCGAACGACACCGTGAGAGATCCAATGGAGCGAGCAGCAGCCATAACATCACCTGACCAGACGCCCCACCTCGGGGCTACTTCTCACGCTTGAGGCCAAAAGCTTTCATAAGACTCTGTTTTCTCTGCAGTACATCATGCCACCGGTCGCCGCGTTTTTCCAACCGAGGCGGAACGCTGTCGATTCTGAAGTCCATCGGCTCCGCGGCCTCGAGCTCCTCCCATGTCAGGGGCATCGAAACCGGTGCGCCCGGCACTCCGCGCGGGGAATACGCGACGTTGAGCGTCTTGCCGCGCACGTTCATGTTGTAATCGATGAAGATCTTGCCGGTGCGTTTCTCGATGGCCCAATCGAGCGTGATGTCCTTCGGATGCGCACGCATCAGGTGCCGTCCCACGGTCTCGCAGATGTGGCGCGCCTCATCGAAGGTCACGGTGCGCTCGATGGGCACGAACACGTGCAGACCCGTCTTTCCCGAGGTCTTCACCACCGCCTCGAGCGACATTTCTCTCAACAGCTCCCGCAGCCAGAACGCAACGCGCTTGCCCGTAGCGAAGCCGCGCTTGTTGAGCTCGGGTTCGGCGCCCGGAGCCTCCTTGCCGGAGTAGATGTAGGGATCGATGTCGAAGACGAGGTAGTCGGGGTAGTTGAGGATCGAGGCCTCGAGCGCTGCGAGTGAGCTCGCGTAATCCGTCGGCCGCCCGGTGGCTTCCGACGCGAGTTGCGCGCGCGAATGCCATACGTGGAATTCGAGCGTGCCGACCTGCCCGAGCCAGAGCAGCGTCGGCAGGTTGTTGGCGAGCAGATACCGGTGCTGCTCGTCCTTGTGCTCGGAGAAGACGGTGATCGACTCGACGAACTCGGGCAGCTCCTGCGACCAGTGCTTCTGGAAGAAACGCTCGCCGTCGATGCCCTCGGGCATGCGGATCATGGTGAGCGGGCGGTCCGCGAGGTGCGGAAGCACGAAGCGCGCGACGCGTGCGAGATAGCGGAGAAAATCGCGCTTGGTCACGGCCGGCTGATCCTTCCCGGGCCCGGCGGGCCAGTAGACGCGATCGAGGTTGGTGAGCCGCACGCGCGCGTCGCCGACCGTGAGATCGAGACGGTTCGCGGGATCCTTCAGCTGCTCGAGCACCGCCTCCGCCGCGGCGGCCTCGGCGTCCCCGTCGTCCGGATCCTTCCCCCCGGCTGCCGGTGCGGCCGCACCGGCGCCGCCCGCGCGCTTGCGGACGCTGCGTGGCGCGATGTCATCGCGCAGCCGCACGAACACCGGTGCGCGGAGCGCCCCCCCCGGGGTCCAGTCGCTGAAGCTCACTTCGGCGACGAGCTTCGGTTTCAGCCACACGGTCGGGCGGTGCAAGGGCGGCGGCTCGGCGAACGGCGAGTCGCGCTGCTCGAGCTTCGCGGCGCGCTCGAGCAGCGTCTCGATGATCTCGTCGTCGAGACCCGAACCCACGTGCCCGGCATAGCGCAGGGCCTTGCCTTCCCAGTAGCCGAGGAGCAAGGCGCCCAGGGGGTCGCGCGCGCCCTTGCCGCGCGTGTAGCCGCCGATCAGGAACTCGCCGGTCTTCGCGTCTTTGATCTTGAGCCAGGCGCGCGAGCGCCGGCCGGCCTCGTAGCGGCTGTCGAGGCGCTTGGCGAGGATGCCCTCGAAACCGTGGGCGATCGAGGCGGCATAGAGCTGCTCGGCGTTGCCCGAGGAGTGCACCAGCTGCAGGTGCCGGGAGGGCAGCAGGCACTGCGCGAGGTAGCGCCGGCGGTCGCGATAGGGCGCCTCGCGGAGGTTGAGCCCGGCAAGATGGAGCAGATCGAAGCAGATGAACACCACCGGCGAGTCGCGTTGCGCGGCGGCGATCTCCGCGGTGGTTTTGAGCTGCGCACGGTTCTGCAGCGCGTTGAACGAGGGGTGCCCCTCGCCATCCAGGGCGACGATCTCGCCGTCGAGGATCATCCGGCCGGAGCCTTGCGCGGTGAGATCCGCGGCCAGCTCGGGGAAGTGAGGTGTCAGATCGAGTCCCCGGCGCGATTGCAGCCGCACGCTCGCGCCGTCGACGAAAGCGATCACCCGGTAGCCGTCGAGCTTCGGCTCATAGCGCCATTGCGGGTCGGACTTGAGGCGCTCGCCGGTCTCGGCGAGCATCGGCTTGAGCTGCTTCGGCAGCGCCTCGATGGGGCCAGTGGGCGAGAGCACCTCCGCGGGGAGGCGCGCCGGCACCGTGTCCGTCGTCATTTCATCGAGTGTTGCGCCGGAGAGCACCGAGGCGGCCCGCGCGAGCACGTCGTTGGTCTCGGCGAAGCGATCGCGGTGCTTGATGAGCAGCCACTGGTTGCCGGTGGCCGTCTTCACGAGCGCAAAGGAGCCCTTGAGCTTCTCGCCGCGCAGCTGGATGCTGAGCTTCCCGGCGGCGAGCCCCGCGCGCACCCGAGCTGCGGCTTCGGCGCGATCGGTGAAGGAGAGCTTGCCATCCTCGTCCGGGGAGTACACGCCGCAGTCCCAGACGATCACCCTTCCGGCGCCGTACTGCTTCTCCGGGATCACGCCTTCGAAGGAGGCGTAGTCGAAGGGATGATCCTCGACCTCGACCGCCATGCGCTTGTCGCGGGTGTCGAGCGACGGACCCTTGGGAACGGCCCAGGATTTCAACACCCCGTCGAGCTCGAGGCGAAAGTCGTAATGCAGCCGGCGCGCCGCGTGCTTCTGCACGACGAAGAGCAGGGGGCCTGCACGCGCGGGCGCCGCCTTCGCGGGCGGCTCGGGCGTGCGCGTGAAGGTGCGCTTGGCGGCGTAGCGCTCGAGAGAGCGGCGGCTCATTGCCATGAGCCGATCCACTCGTTGAGGGCGCGCCACAGCTCGCCCCGCACCTCCTCGTCGCTGCGGCCGCTGCGGGCCGGGACGTGGAAGGAGTGGTCCGCATCCTCCACCAGTCGAAGCGTCGCGCGCGCACCCAACCTCGCGACCACCGTTTCCAGCAAGCCGCGCTCGGCGAGCGCATCCCGCGCGCCCTGAAGGAAGAGCATCGGAATCTCGACGTCGAACAGGTGCCGGGCGCGGCTCTCGGAGGGCGCGCCCGCGGGGTGCAGCGGAAAGCCGAGGAACACGAGCCCGCGTACTCCGGGCATCGGGGCGAGCGCCTGCGCCTGGGAGCTCATCCGGCCGCCGAAGGAGCGCCCGCCGGCGAAGAGCGGCAGCCCGGGTGCGCGCCGGGCCGCCTCGGCCACCGCCGCGCGCACGGCGGCGTGACACACGGGCGGCGGGTCGGGCCGTCGCGAGCGCTGCTCCATGTAGGGAAACTGGAAGCGCAGCGTGCCGATCCCGAGCGTGCCGAGCTCGCGCGCGGCGGCGCTCATGAACGGGTGCTCCATGCCCGCTCCCGCTCCGTGCGCCAACACATAACAGGCGCGCGCTCCGGCGGGCAGCACGAGCCGCGCCGACACCCGCCGTCCGTCCCGCACTTCGAGCGTGAGGTGCTCGCCGCTCTCTGAATGTTCGCGGGTCACGCCCGAGTCCTGACGGAGGCCCCCCACACGCCCTCAACCATCCGCCTCAGTCGACTCGCTCCTCGGGGCAGGGGACGCGATGAGCTCACAGAATTTGGCCAGGTCGACATTGCCACCCGAGACGATGGCGACAATCGGCCCCTGACCCACCCTGCCGGTCAGTGCGGCGGCGAGCGAGAGCGCGCCGGCTCCTTCGGCAATGACCCGCGCCTTCTCGGCGATCAGCCGCATCGCCGCCCTGGTCTGCTCCAGGCTCACCACAATCGACCCGTCCACCACGGGTCTCATGCGTTCCCACATGCGCGGAAACAGACTCTTGCCGCCCGCGCCGTCGACGAATGACGGTTTCCAGTCCCTGAATACCTGGGGAGATCCCATCGAGAAGGACAGGGCCGCCGGAGCTGCCGTCTCCGGCTCCGCGCCCCACACCTTGATCCCGGAACGCAGTGCCTTGAGCGCGCTGCCGACGCCGGTGATCAGCCCGCCGCCTCCGATCGCAGCGATGACGGCCGCTGCGTCGGGTAGGTCTTCGAGTATCTCGAGACCCAGGGTGGCGTGCCCGCTGATGAAGTTGTGATCATCGAACGGGTGCACGAGTGTCCCCGCGACTCCCGGAAACGATCGCTCACCGAGCGCTTGCCAGGCGGTGTCGTAGGACACCGGGATGAGCTCTGCGCCGAGCGCCCGCATCCGCTCGAGCTTGGAAGCCGGTGCAGTCTCGATCGCGACGACCGTGCATCGCACGCCTGCCTGCTGCGCGGCATAGGCAATGCCCTGTCCCGCATTGCCTGCACTGATCGTCCACACACCCCGCCGGCGCGCGGCCGGAGACAGCAGCGCCACGGCATTGGCGGCCCCGCGCACTTTGTATGAGTTGGTGGGCTGCAGATTCTCGAGCTTGAGAAGGATGTCGGGGCTCTTTGGCCCGAGCCTCAGGCGGAAGAGCGGCGTGCGCACCACCTTCCCGGCGATGCGGCGACGCGCGTCCTGCATGTCTTCCAGGGTTATCCTTTTAACGGCCGCAGGCGTTGCAGGCATCGGCGGCTTCCACTTGCTGCTATTCGACCGCCGCGACCCACGCGCCGAAGGGCGGGAGCGGGATGCGCTCGCCGATACCGCGGCCTTCGAGGCCCGCGGGGCTCGACAGGAGCGTCCGGCAGCGCGTTCCTGTGAGCCCCGCCGCGCGCGCGCCGAGGGAGACGCTCTGCTCCTTCCCCGACATGTTGAGCGACACCACGATCGTCTGGCCGCCCGGCGCGACCCGCGCGTAGGTGAGCACGCTCGCATTTGGCTGATCCAGCATCACGGTGCGGCCGTTGCGCAGCGCCGCGTTGCTGCGGCGGAGCGCGATGAGGCGCTTGTGCCAGTTGAGGAGCGACTCGGGGTCGGCGGACTCGGTCCTGACGTTGACGGTGCGGTAATCGGGCGGCACCGGGAGCCAGGTGTGCGCACTTGTGCTGAAGCCCGCCTGGGCGTTGGATATGTCCCACTGCATCGGCGTGCGCTCGCCGTCGCGGCCCTTGTCCTTCGGCCAGCCGGTCTTGCCGATCGGATCCTGCACGTCCTCGACCCGCGTCGGGGTCACGGTGCGCTGTCCGATTTCCTCGCCCTGATAGATGAGCGCCGCGCCATGCGACGTGAGGAGCAGCGCCGCGACGATGCGCGCGATGCGATCGTTGTGACCGCCGTCACCGAAGCGGTCCCAGCTGCGGATGTTGTCGTGATTGTCGAACACCAGCAGCGGCTGCGAGCCGTGCAACTCGGTTTCCGCTTCCATGAGACGCTGACGGAAAAGCGCGGCATCGAGCTTGTTGCCGAGTCCCACCAGCGTATCCATCGGCAGCTGCAGCTCGTCGCGCTTCGCGCCCCCGTACCACGGGTCGAGGTCGGAGGTATTCGGCACGTAGGTCTCGCCGACCAGCAACCGTCCGCCGCTGTAGCTGTCGATCATGGCACGCATGCGGCGGATGACGTCGTGCACCTGCGGGAGATTGTCGGTGTAGGTGTTCTTGAGGTTGGGATCGCCCTGGGCGTTGGTGCCGCCGAGCGCCGGCTCATCGCGCAGCTGCGGATCCTCGAACAGCGTCGTGATCGCATCGAGGCGGAATCCGGTGACGCCGCGATCCAGCCAGAAGCGCATGGCGCCGAACATCGCCTGCTCGACCTTCGGATTGCGCCAGTTGAGATCCGGCTGCTGGCGGTAGAACTTGTGGTAGTAGAACTGGTCGACCGCCGGCACGTATTGCCAGGCCGAGCCGCCGAAGAGGCTCACCCAGTTGTTGGGCGGCAGCGGCTTGGCGCCCGCGCCGCGCTTGCCGTCGTCCCAGACATAGAAGTCGTGACGAGACGCGGTGCGCGAGCTGGCCGCTTCCACGAACCAGGGATGGCGGTCGGAGGTGTGGTTGAGCACCATGTCGAGGAGCACCCGGATGTGGTGTGCTCGCGCCTGCTTGAGCAGGCGGTCGAAGTCCGCGAGCGTCCCGTACTGCGGGTCGACGTTCTGGTAGTCGGAGATGTCATAGCCGAAGTCGACCTGGGGCGAGGGGTACATGGGCGCGATCCAGATCGCATCGACGCCGAGGGCCTCGAGGTAATCGAGCCGTTGCGCGATGCCGTTGAGATCGCCGATCCCGTCGCCGTTGGAATCCTGGAAGCTGCGCGGATAGATCTCGTAGATCACCGCGTGCTTCCACCAGGGGTCGGCGTGGGCCGCAGCGGCTGCCCCCGCAGGCGCCGCGCCGCGCGGTTCGTCAGCCCACGCGATGCTCCAGGCGGCGAGCAGACACGCGCTGAAGCGTGACAGGCTGCGGCCGAGCGCGCGCGGCGATGCCGCGGGGGCAGTGCGGTTTTTTTGCATGGATGATGCGCCCATCATTTCGCGGGAACTGCGGATGGTACCCGCAAATGCCGCGCTTGAAACGGTGGACCTCCGGCGCAGGCCGGGAGCGCGAGCGCGCTGAAACGCCGCTCAGGGCGGGGTGGGCCCTTCGCTGACCCGTACCAGGTCCTTCGGCCGGAGCCACTTGCGGAACGCGCCCTGGACCTCCGCCGCCTCGAGCGCGATGTAGCGCTTCGCCGCCGCGGTCGGCTCATCGAGCGGCAGACCGAGGTCACTGCGGGCGAGCACCCCGTGAGCGATCTGCTCGAGACTCGCCTCGGTCAGCGGAAGCTGGCGCAGCAGGCACGCCTTGACGCGCGTGAGCTCATCGGCGCCCACCGGCGAGTCCTGCATGGCCGTGACCTCGCGGGCGACCATCTCGGCGGCCTTTGCGACGTTCTGGGGGTCGCTCGCGTACTCGACGAGGTAGACACTGCGGGTCCTGCCCGCCTGCAGCAGCGACTGCACCGAGTACACGAGGCCTGAGTTCTTGCGCAGATCGATGCTGAGCCGCGTGGCATAGAAGCTTCCGCCGAGCACCGCGTTGCCGAGCTGCAGGGGATAGTAATCGGGGTCGGAGCGAGTGAGCGCCAGCGTCTGCGCCAGCACTACGCGATCCTGCACCCGGCTCTGATCGGGCACCGTCACCGTGCCCGGCCCGTTGGGAGGCGCCCGCGGGAGGTCGATGCCGGGCGGCGGACCGCTCGCGGTCCAGGCGCCGAAGTACTTCTCGATGGCCGCACGCGCGGCCGCCGAGGTCACCTTGCCGATGACCACGATGGTGGCGAGGTCGGGCCGGAACACCCGGGTGTAGTAGCTGCGCACCGCGGCCGGCGTCAACGCGCGCACCGTCTCGGGCGTCGCCATGCGCAGGCTCGGATCGTCCGGCGGGTAGAGCGCAGCGCGGAGCGAGCGCTGTGTCAGGAAGCCGGGGCTGGCGTTGCGCGCCGCGACGCTCTGGGCCACCTGGCCGCGAATGATCTCCATGGCCGCCTGCGGCAGCGCCGGGTGCAGCTCGTTGTCGGCGAGCAGCTCCACCGCGCGCTCGAAGTGCTCGGCGAGCGCCTGCACCGAGAAATCCGTGCCGGCATGCTCGCGCGCGCCGATTGCATCCAGCGCCTGCTGGAAGGCGACCCGGTCGAGATGCTCGCTCCCATGAGTGAGCAGTGGCTCGAGCACCTGCGCCACGCCCTCCTCGCCCTTGAGCTCCTCGGTCTCCGGCCGGTTGCGGATGTGGCCGTAGACGCTCACCGTGTCGCTGACATCCTCGCCCTGCACGATCAGCGTCAGGCCGTTCGGCAGCGTGCTGACGACGGGGTGCAGGGTCGAGGGCGGCACTTCGAGCCGCTCGAGCGCCTTCTGTGCCCAGGAGGGGAGAGCTGTGGGATGAGCCTCCCCGAGGGATATCGACTCCTGACCGCCGAAGCCGCCGTGCGTGACGATCGGCCGGCCCGACCCGCGCGGCAGCATGACGCCGGTGACGGCGTGATCGAGGTCCAGGTAGCGGCGCGCGACGCGGTTGACGTCCGCGGCCGTCACCCGCTCGATACGCTCGAGATCCTCGTCCGGCGAGGCGAGGCCGTAGAGCGCGAGCGCCTCGGACCACACCGAGGCGAGCTCGGCGATGTTGTTGCGCTGAAACTGTGCGGCGCTGCGCTCCTGGAGCTTCGCCGCCTCGACGAGCTCCGGCGGCACCCCTTCGCGGGCGACGCGGGCGAGGATGGCGCGCGCGTCGTGCTCGAGCGCCTTCGGATCCGCGCCGGCGGTGAAGGACAGCACGGCGTAGGCAAGGCCCGCCTCGGGCAGCGGATCGAGCGCGAACTCCGTACCGAGCGCCTTGCCCTCGGGCACCAGGCCGTAGAGATCGAAACGGCGACTGCTGAGCACGTCCGAGAGCACCTCGAGGGCTGCGAAGTCGGCGTCGCGCGGACCCGGCGTGCGCAGCGCAATCATGAGCGTGCCGCTCGGGCGGTCGGTGTCGAGCGCGAATGAGGTTGGGTGCACGGGGCGCAGGCGCACCCGCGGCTTGGCGGGCAGCTTCTTCGGCGCGATGTCTCCGAACAGCCGCTTCACCTCGGCGAGCGCCGTCGGGGGGTCGACGTCGCCGGCGATCACGAGGAGCGCGTTGTTCGGCGCGTACCAGGTGTCGTGGAAGCTCTTCAGCATCCGGGCCGTCGTCTTCTCGAACGAGGGCCGGGTGCCGAGCGGCGTGTGCTCGTAGGGCGTGCCGGCGAACATGCGCGCGCGCAGCTTCTCGAACAGCACGTAGCCCGGCTCGGAGAGGTCCTGCGCGACCTCCTGCTCGATCGCGCCGCGCTCCCGGCGCCACTCCCCGGGGGAGTCGAGCACCGCGCGCAGGCGCAGCGCCTCGATGTGCAGCGCCACGTCGAGGTCCTCCGAGGGCACCGTAAAGAGGTACTGCGTCAAGCCCTCGCGGGTGTTGGCGTTGAAATTGCCGCCGACGATGCTGCCGATGTCGGCGAGCTGATCGGCCGTGAGACCCGGGCTGCCGCGGAACATCATGTGCTCCTCGGCGTGCGCCGTTCCCGGAAAGCCCCGCGGGGCTTCGTCGGAGCCGACGAGGTAGTTCACCGAGGTCGCGACCACCGGGGCGAGAGTGTTGCGCACGATGACGACCTTCAGGCCGTTCGGCAGCGTCGCGCGCCACACCCCGCCGCTGCCGCCCGCGGTCTCGTCCGCGCGCGCGCCCGCGAGGGCGGCGACCGCGCAGCAGAGGAACATCATCACGGCGAGCGGCGTCCGCGGTCGCGGGCGCGGGTAAACACGATGCGGCATGGGCGGTCCCGGAGTCAGGAGGACCGGCAGTATATGCGATCGCCTCGCCCGCCACGTTTCGCCACAAAGCATCCCGGCGATGTCTTTTTTGCATCACGGGCGGGACGCATGGGTGCGGTGAACTGTTGAGCGTACCGGAACGAGCGCGTTCCGCACTCGAGGTACAGGAGGCAACATGACTACATTCGCATCGACGATCCGGGCCGGTGTGCTCGGGGTAGCGCTGGCGGGCGCCGCGGCGGCATGGCCGGCGTACGCCTGCGGAGAAGAGCGCAACGAGGGCTCGAAACAGTCCGACATCGGCGCCGTGACGGGGCTTGCGGTCGGCGCGGCCGCCGGAGGACCCCTGGGCGCGGTGCTCGGCGCCGCGGCCGGGGCGTTGCTCGGGGATCGCTATCACCGCCAGGCGCAGGCGCGGGCGGCGCTGGCGGCCGATCTCGACAGGAGCGAGGCGGAGCGCGAGCGGCTGACACGGAGCGTGACGCAGCTCGACGGCACCCTCGCGCAGGCGCAGACCACACACACGCAGCTCGAGGCGCAGCGCACGCAGCTCGATGAGACCGTGCAGCACACGGACGAGCTCAGCTTCGAGGTCGGCTTTCGCACCAACGACGATTCCATTCCGGCCGCCCGCGTGCCGCCGCTGCTCAAGCTCGGGGGGCTGCTCGCGAGCATGCCGCAGGCACGGGCGCGGATCGCCGGCTACGCCGATCCACGGGGCTCCGACGCCTACAACGACGAGCTGTCGCTGCGCCGTGCCCAGGCCGTCGCCGCGGTGCTGATGAGCGCCGGGGTGCCGGGCGAGCGCATCCTCATCGAGGCGCACGGCAAGACCGAGTCGACGAGCGCCGCCGGTGATCTCGATGCCTATGCGCTCGAGCGCCATGTGACGGTCCGGGTCGAGCTCCAGGGCTCCGGGCAGGTTGCGCGCCGTGATTAGACCGGCCGCACCCCGGCGGGAGAGTGCGCCGCGGAGCTACAAGCTCCCGGCGCACCTTCGCGCTAAGATTTCCTGGCATGAGTACTTGCGCGAAGTGGCCATGAGCTTAGCGATCGTGCGCCTCGACGGCCCGGTCGAGCCCGAGCTGTCGGAGCTCCCGGCCGACCGGCTGATCGCCGGGGCGCCGGAGGTGCAGGTACGGAATTTCTTCACCGACCCGAGTCAGCAGTTCTTCGCCGGCCGCTGGTCGGCGACGCGCGGCAAATGGCGCGTGCGCTACACGGAGAACGAGCTGTGCGTGATGACTTCGGGGCGCGTCACCATCGAAAGCGTCACCGGCGAGCGCTCGAGCTTCGGCCCCGGGGAGGCGTTCGTGGTGCCCGCGGGCTTCGCCGGCACATGGGAAGTGGTGGAGGACTGCTCCAAGATCTACGCGGTGTTCGAAGCCCGCCGCTGAAGCAGCGCCCCGCGCATGGCCGATCTGACCCGGTCGCGCCCGATCTGACCCGCTCGCGCGCGATCTGACATAACGCGTAAGCCGCCTTTGAAGCGTGTCGCAGATCCGAGCGGACTTGCTTCACACCGCCGCGCGCGGGATGCGACCCTCCGGGAGGTGTGTGGAATAAGGTGAACTCTGGAGGTCGTCCGTGGAAACCATAACCATCGCTGCCACCCCTAGCAGCGGTTTCGGTCTGTCGGAAATGGAAATGCTCGTGGGCAGCGCCATCGTGCTCGCGGTGCTGGTGTGGATGGTGCTCTCTCGCGCGCGCCGCGCCCGCGGCCCGAGCGCCTAGCCACTCGCCCCGCCCGAGCGCTCCCCCGAGGGAGGCGTCGAGGCGGGTGCAGCTCTTTCCGGTCCGGCTATTGTCCCCGCAGCACGGCGCCGAGCGTGCTGAACATCTGATCGATCTGCGACGGCTCGACGATGAGCGGCGGGGAGAGCGCGACCACATCCCCGCTCTGGCGCACGAGCACGCCGCGCTCGAAGCACTTCACGAACACGTCGAAGGCTCGCGTCCCCGGCTTGCCGGGGATCGGCTCGAGCTCGACTCCGAGGATCAGTCCGTAGTTGCGCACGTCGATGACGTGCGGGGCGCCGCGCAGCGCGTGCGCCGCCTCCTCCCAGTGCGCCGCCAGTGACTTGGCGCGCGTCAGCAGCCCTTCGCGCTGGTAGATGCCGAGAGTGGCGAGTCCGGCGGCGCACGCCACCGGATGCGCCGAGTAGGTGTAGCCGTGGAAGAGCTCGATGCCCTCCGGGCCCTGCATGAAGGTGTCGTAGACGCGGTCGCTCACCAGCACCGCTCCCATCGGCACGCTGCCGTTCGTGAGTCCCTTGGCGAGCGTGATCATGTCGGGCGTGACGCCGAATTCCTGAGCGGCGAACGGCGAGCCGGTGCGTCCGAAGCCGCAGATCACCTCGTCGAAGATCAGCAGGATCCCGTGGGCGTCGCAGATCTCGCGCAGCCTCTGGAGATAGCCGCGCGGTGGGATCAGCACGCCGGTCGAGCCCGCGATCGGCTCGACGATCACCGCGGCGATGTTGGAGGCATCGTGCAATGCGATCAGCCGCTCGAGCTCACCGGCGCGCTCCGCGCCGTGCGCCGGAACGCCGCGCGAGAAGGCGTTCCTCGCCGGATCGTGCGTGTGCGGCAGGTGATCGACGCCCGGGAGGAGCGATGCCGACCAGACCTTGCGGTTCGGCGCCATGCCGCCCACCGAGATGCCGCCGAAGCCCACGCCGTGATAGGCGCGCTCGCGCCCGATCAGGCGGGTGCGTGAGGCTTCCCCTCGCGCGCGGTGCCAGGCGAGGGCGATCTTCAGCGCCGTATCGACCGATTCGGAGCCGGAGTTGGTGAAGAACACGTGCTTCAAGGGCGCCGGTGAGATCTTCACGAGCTCGTTGGCCAGCGCGAACCCGGCCGGGTGTCCCATCTGGAAGGGCGGCGCGTACTCCATGGTCTCGAGCTGGCTCGCGACCGCCTGGACGATCTCCCGCCGGCCGTGACCGGCGTTCACGCACCACAGTCCCGCCACCGCATCGAGGATCTGACGCCCCTCGGGCGTCCAGTAGTGCATGCCGCTCGCCTTCGCGAGCAGTCGCGGCTTCGCCTTGAACTGACGGTTGGCGGTGAAGGGCATCCAGAACGCTTCGAGTTCGGATCGGCTCATGGGGGCGGTGGCGTTGGACATGGGCTGCTCGGTGAGGCTTGGATGGGAGGAGGGGCTTTTGGCCTGGAATGACTGCGGATGATAAATAAAGTGGACAAAGGGGGCTACCGGAGGGACTATTTCCCTGCTCTTGTCTAAGATCCTAAACACCGTGACCATCGACGTCGGCGCACGGCTGCGCAGTGTCCGGACCACCTTCGGCGTCTCGCAGCGGGAGCTCGCGCGCCGTGCCGGGGTCACCAACGGACTCATCTCCCTCATCGAGCAGAACCGCGTGAGCCCCTCGGTGAGCTCGCTCAAGAAAGTGCTCGACGGCGTGCCGATGTCGCTCGCGGAGTTCTTCACGCTCGACCTGAGCGCCACGCCCCAGGCCTTCTTCGGGATCGATGAGCTGGTCGAGCTCGGCAATCCCGATGTCTCGCTCCGCCTGGTCGCCGCTCAGCGGCCGAGTCGGCAGCTGACGGTGCTGCACGAGCGCTATGTCGCGGGTGCGGCGACCGGCGAGGACATGATGGCGCACCGGGGCGAGGAGGCGGGGGTCGTGATCCGCGGGCGCATCGAGCTCACGGTGGGGGGCGCCACGCGCGTGCTCGGCCCCGGCGAGGCATATTATTTCGCCAGTCAGCTCCCGCACCGCTTCCGCAACGTCGGACGCGAGACGTGTGAGATCATCAGCGCCTGCACCCCACCGACTTTCTGACCGCCCGAGCTCCGCATGAACGCAGTACCCAACGCGAATTCCTGGCACGAGCGCGCCCGCACGCTCGAGTTCCGCACCCAGGCCTTCATCGACGGGCGCCACGTGGACGCCGCCTCCGGCGCGACCTTCGACACCATCAACCCGGGCACGGGCAAGCTCCTCGCGCGGGTGGCGGCCGGCGACGAGGAGGACATCAACCGCGCGGTCGCCGCGGCGCGCGCCGCGTTTCGCAAAGGCGTCTGGTCGCAGACTGCGCCGGCGAAGCGCAAGAAGATCCTGCTGCGCTTCGCGGAAGCCGTCCTCGCGCACACCGAGGAGCTCGCGCTCCTCGAGACGCTCGACATGGGGAAGCCCATCTCCGACAGCCTGAAGGTCGATATCCCGGGCGCGGCGCGCTGCCTGCAGTGGTATGCGGAGGCGATCGACAAGGTGTACGACGAGGTGGCGCCCACGGGGCCCAAGGCGCTCGCGCTCATCACGCGCGAGCCGATGGGCGTCGTCGGCGCGATCGTGCCGTGGAACTATCCGCTCCTGATGGCGGCGTGGAAGATCGCGCCGATCCTCGCGACCGGCAATTCCCTCGTGCTGAAGCCCTCGGAGAAGTCGCCGCTTACGGCGCTCAGGGTCGCCGAGCTCGCGGTCGAGGCGGGGGTCCCCGCGGGGGTGCTCAACGTCGTGCCGGGGTTCGGGCACACCGCCGGCAAGGCGCTCGCGCTCCACATGGACGTCGATTGCATTGCCTTCACCGGCTCGACGGCGACCGGGCGCTCGATAATGCAGTACGCCGGCCAGTCGAACATGAAGCGCGTATCGCTCGAGTGCGGCGGCAAGTCACCCAACATCATCCTCGCGGACTATCCGGACCTCGACCGGGCGGCCGCCGCCGCTGCCGCCGCCATCTTCGCGAACCAGGGCGAGATGTGCTCGGCGGGCTCGCGTCTGCTGCTGCAGGAAGGGATCAAGGACGCGGTGCTCGAGAAAGTGCAGGCGATCGGCCGCGGCCTCGAGCCCGGCGACCCGCTCGATCCCGCCACCCAGCTCGGCGCCATCGTGGACGAAACTCAGATGAAGCGCGTGCTCGGCTACATCGACGCGGGCCGCAGGGACGGCGCGCGTATTCGGATCGGCGGACGTCGCGTCCGCGAGGACAGCGGCGGCTACTTCGTCGAGCCGACGGTGTTCGAGGGCGTGAAGCCCGCGATGTCGATCGCGCGCGAGGAGATCTTCGGCCCGGTGCTCTCGGCCATCACCTTCAAGACCGTCGACGAGGCGATCGAGGTCGCGAACGACGTGATCTACGGCCTGGCCTCGGCGGTGTGGACGCGCGACGTCACCACCGCGCATCGCGTGGCCCGCGCGCTGCGCGCCGGCACGGTGTACGTCAACTGCTACGATGCCGATGATCTCACCGTGCCCTTCGGCGGCTTCAAGCAATCCGGCATCGGACGCGACAAGTCGCTGCACGCCCTCGAGAAGTACACGGAGCTCAAGACGACCTGGCTCGACCTGTCGTGATCGGACCTGTCGTGGTCGCCTGATCGCGCCCGTGATCGCGACCAAGGGCCCTGCACAAAGAGATCCCTTCCGGTGCGCCGTGAGCCCGCCACTCCTCGCTCTTCGCGCCAGCGCGCCGCGCGGCTTTGCCGATCTGCTCGCCCGCGAGCTCGAGGGGTGCGGGGTGAGCGAGGTGCGCGAGCGCGCGACCGGCGCGGCCTTCCTCGGCACGCTCGAGAGCGTCTACCGCGCGTGCCTCTGGTCGCGCATCGCCAACCGTGTGTTCGTCGAGCTCGCTCGTTTCGATGCGCGCGACGCGGATGAGTTCCATGCCGCGGTGCGCGAGATCGACTGGGCGGCGCACCTGGCGCCCGGCACCACCCTGGCGTGCGATTTCAGCGGGCGGCACCCCGCGATCACCCACACTCACTTCGGGGCGCTCAAGCTCAAGGACGGCATCGTCGATGCGCTGCGACTCGCCACCGGCGCGCGGCCCGACATTGCGCTCGAGCGCCCGGGCGTGCGGGTGCATGCGCACGCGCAGGGCAGCGCCATCACGGTATCGCTCGATCTCTCCGGCGAGAGCCTGCACCGCCGCGGCTACCGCGGCGCGGGCGGGGAAGCGCCGCTCAAGGAGAACGTGGCGGCGGGAGTGCTGTTGCGCGCCGGCTGGCCGGAGCTCGCGGCGCGCGGGGGCGAGCTCCTCGATCCGCTCTGCGGCTCGGGCACCTTCTGCATCGAGGCGGCGCTGATCGCCGCCGACCGGGCCCCGGGACTCCGGCGCGATTATTTCGGCTTCCTCGGCTGGCGCCGTCACGACGCAGCGCTCTGGGAGCGCTTGCGCGCGGAGGCGGAACGCCGTGCCGCCGCGGCCGAGGCGGCGGCGCTTGCAGCCGGGGTCAAGGTGCGCGGGAGCGATCGCGACCCGCCCGCGATCCGTGGCGCGCGGGATAACGCCGCGCGTGCCGGAGTGAGCGCGCTGGTGCGCTTCGAGACGGGACTGCTGGCCGAGGCCGCGCCGCTCGCGCCGCGCGAGGCGGATCGGCCCGGGCTCCTCTGCGCCAATCCTCCCTACGGCGTGCGCCTCGCCGACCGCGAGGGCGCGCGCACGCTGCACCGCGAGCTGGGTGAGGTGCTGCGCGAGCGCTTCCAGGGTTGGGACGCTGCGGTGCTCACCGGCGCGCCGGAGCTCGGTATGGAGCTGGGCCTGCGCGCGCATCGCACGCACCGCGTCTGGAACGGCCCGATCGAGTGCCGGCTGCTGCGAATCAAGGTCTCGCCGGAAAGCGCCCGCGAGCCGGGCACCCTCGGCCGGGGCACCGCTCATCTCAAGGACACGCCCGGGGCGCGCATGTTCGCCAACCGCCTCGCCAAGAACCTGAAGCGCTTACGCAGCTGGGCGGAGCGCGAGGGCGTCTCGTGCTACCGGGTCTACGACGCCGACATGCCGGAGTACGCCTTCGCCATCGACTCCTACCGCACCCTGGAGCCTGAGGACTCGTGGCTCTGCGTGCAGGAGTACGCGGCCCCGAAGGAGATCGAGCCCGAAGCCGTGCACCGCCGGCGCGGCGAGGTGCTGGCGGTGCTGCCGGAGACGACCGGCGTGCCGGAGGAGCGCTTACGCTTGCGGACGCGGCGCCGCACGCGCCGCGGCGAGCAGTACGGAAAGCTCGACCGCCAGGCTCGCTTTCGCATCGTGAGCGAGGGTGGGCTCAAGTTTTACGTGAACTTCGAGGATTATCTCGACACCGGCCTGTTTCTCGATCACCGCATGACCCGCGCGCGGCTCCGCGAAGCCTCCCACGGGAAGCGCTTTCTCAATCTCTTCGCCTACACCGGCACCGCCACCGTGTACGCCGCGGCGGGGGGCGCCGCCTCGACCGCGACGGTCGACCTGTCGCGAACCTACCTCGACTGGGCGCAGCGCAATCTGGTCCTCAACGGCTTCACGGGCGCCGCGCACCAGCTCGTGCAGGCCGACTGCCGCGGGTGGCTCCGGGAGGCTGCCCAGGGCGCCGGCCGGTTCGACCTGATCTTTCTCGATCCGCCGACCTTCTCGAACTCGAAGCGCATGGAGGGCGTGCTCGACGTCGCGCGCGATCACTCCGAGCTCATCGACGGCTGCGCGCGGCTGCTCTCCCCGGGCGGCCTCATCGTGTTCTCGACCAACGCGCAGCGCTTTCGCCTCGAGGACTCGCTCCGCGAGCGCTACGAGATTCAGGACGTGTCGGCCGCCACCTTACCGAAGGACTTCGAGCGCAACCCGAGGATTCACAGCTGCTATGAGATCCGCCTGCCCGGTGGGGCGGGCGCGAAGCCATGAGCGCCCGAGCGCCGCGCGGCGCGGCGCGGCGCGGATGTTGCGGACGGCGCGAGGTTTGCGTGCGCCGCGGCTCAGTTTCCGCAGGCCGCGACCATCGCCTTCCTGGCCTGTTCGCGCATCGCGTCCGCTTCCGAGTCGGAGTAATAGACGCGATTGCCCGCGGCGTCCCGCCGAAAGATGCGGTTCAAATCCTTGAGCTGAAAATACCGGTTGCGGGCGTTCTGACACGCCACCTGCCGCTTGTGATCCGCGGTCGCCTTGTTCTTGTCGTCGGCCGCCTGCTGCAGCGAGCGCTCGAGCTCCGCCGCTTTCAGCTCAGACTGCTCCTTCGCGATTCGCGCGGCCTCGGCCGGATTCCCCGGCTCGACGTGCAGGCTGGTCTTCGGAGCGGTCTTCGTGGCACCCCGGTCGGAATAAACGACGTGACCCTGGGCGTCGACCGACTTGTAGACTTCCTGCGCGGGAGTGAGGCCCGGCGCGGCAAGCGCCATGAGAACCGCGAGAGCGGTTCTCCCGCGGAAAGAGCCGGATGCGGGTGTTGAGTGCTGCACGGGAGCCTCCAGGCGTCCAAAAGGATACGTCCGCGGGGGTGCCCCCGCGGGTGAACCTCGTCACAGAAGCCTGTCCGGCTCAGCTCTCGACCAGATTTTTGAGGCGCGCCAGCACCTGATCCCACTGCTCGGAGACACGCCCGAGGTAGTCCTTGAGCTCGTTGAGCGGCGCCGGGTCGAGCTCGAAGCGGCTCTCGCGCCCGGCGCGCACACCGTGCACGATGCCGGCGCTCTCCAGCACCCGCAGGTGCTTGGTGATCGCCTGCCTCGTGAGCCTCGAGCCGCCGGTCAGCTGCGCGATCGAGCGGGGCTGCCCGCCGGACAAGCTGGACACGAGCGCGAGGCGGGTCTCATCGCCGAGCGCCGCGAACACTGCGGCATGATAGCGGCGCCTCGCGGCGCTCGCGTCACGGGTGGTTCGCGACATGGCTCTCGATGTTCTTCATCTGCTGCGTCCAGCCGCCCTCGTTCATGCGATAGGCCTCGGCACGGCGCCCGGCGGGGACCTTGTCGAAGCCGGACTCGGTGAGGATCAGGAGCGTCCCGGTCGCGGTCTTCTCCAGCCGGAACTCGACCAGCGTGGGCGTCTCCTTGGAGTAATCCACCTTCGGATCGATGCCGTAGGGGTGCCAGGTGAAGCTGAAGAGCCGCTCGGGCTCGATCTTCTGCACCACGGCCTGCCAGCGGACATGCTCGTAGCCGGGGTGGGTGATCCGTCCCTGTGAAGGCTGACCCGCGACGAAGGGCCCCGCCAGCTTCACGTGAAACCACTCGCCGAACTCGCGGTGGTCCGTGAGGGCGCGCCACGCGCGCGCGATGGGGACCCTGAGCTCGATGCGTTTCTCGATGCGGTCATTCATATGGGCAACCTCCAAGTTGCATATTAGCGCGGCGCGCCGAGATTGGCAACCTCGAGGTTGCGGGATGCGGCCGGCACGGCCGCAGTGGAGGGCCGCACGCGTGTTGCCTCGCTCCGGCTCGATGACGCGCGCGGTCGCGTACGCGGTTTGCACCCGCATCGGTCGCGCCCCGATGCGGACCTTCCTGGGTCACCCAGTGGAATAGAGGCACATACCCCATCCGTGGGGTGACGCCGCGGTCGGCGGTCGGGTCAATGCCCGATTGAGGAGGCCACGCCCACGGCGCGTAATTCAGGACGCCAGAACCGCTGACCGCGTGTTGGATTGTTCCGCACACCGGCTGCGGACCGCGTGTCCACCGAGGATCGGAATAGGGACGTCGCGCTGGGAAGGAGACTCACATGCAGACCCTGGTGCGGGTCGTCGTGGCCTTGGTGATGGTCCTGCTGTTGCTGGTGGTAGTGCTGCCGCTTTGGCTGGTTAGTATGCTGATCGAGAAGGAACCCGAGTACGAGCCCGAGAACGAGAGCGACCCCGCCGGCGAGCGCGAGAGCGAAGCTGCCTCGACTCCCGCGGCCCGGGCCGCCGCCATACCCGTGTCCGAAGGAGTGCAGCCTTAAGTTCGAATCGAAGCGATTAATATTCGTTAACGACCTGAAAGCGCAGCATTTTCAGACCTCGCCGGATGCGAGCAATGATCAGCGGATTTACACCCTGATCCCGCTCGGGTAGCCTGCACAATCGATGCCGAGACAGGCCCCGCCGCTGACCCGACGGGGCCTTTGTCGTTTGTGAGGCGGAGGACTGAAGTGATGTCAGAAGGTCGTGGCCCAGGGGCGGTGGTGGCGATCGTCGGAGCCACCGGCGCGGTGGGTATCGAGCTGATCCGCTGCCTCGAGGAGCGGGCGTTCCCGCTCGCGGAGCTGCGGCTGTTCGCGTCCGCGCGCTCGGCCGGGAAGACCTTGAGGTTTCGGGGTCGCGAGCTCCCAGTGCGCGAGCTCACCGAGGACAGCTTCGAAGGAGTGCAGCTCGCGCTCTTCTCCGCCGGGTCAGGTACCTCGAAGCGCTTTGCGCCGCTCGCGGTGCGCGCCGGCGCGACCGTCATCGACAACTCCTCCGCCTTCCGCCTGGACCCGCAGGTGCCGCTGGTGGTGCCGGAGATCAACCCGGAGACTCTCCGCGGCCATCGGGGGATCATCGCCAACCCCAACTGCTGCGCCATCATCTCCATCACCCCGTTGTGGCCCATTCATCGCGTCAATCGCATCCGCCGGCTGCAGCTCGCGACCTATCAGGCCGCATCGGGCGCGGGTGCCGCCGCCATGGAGGAGCTGCGCGAGTCGACGCGCGCCTATCTCGAGGGCCGTACTTACGAGCCTCGGGTGCTGCCGCACCCTTATGCCTTCAATCTCTTCAGCCACAACACGCGCATCGACCCGGCGACCGGCTACAACGACGAGGAGACCAAGGTCATCCAGGAGACCCGCAAGATCTTCGGCGACGGCGAGATCCGGGTGTCGGCGACCTGCGTGCGGGTGCCGGTGCTGCGCGCGCACTCGATGGCGATCACCTTCGAATGCTCGCAGCCGATCACGCCCGCGCGGGTGCGCGAGCTCCTCCGGGAGGCCCCGGGTGTGAAGCTGGTCGATGACGCCGAGCGCAACTATTTCCCCATGCCGAAGGACGCTTCCGGCCAGGATGCGATACTGGTCGGCCGCATCCGGAACGACATCAGCGACCCGGACGGGCGCTCCATCTCGCTCTTCGTGGCCGGGGACCAGCTGCTGAAGGGCGCGGCGCTCAACGCGGTGCAGATCGCCGAGGCCTTGCGAACGGGATGAGGGCCGGCACCTCGGCGGAATATTGAGCGAGCCCCGCCCCGACCAGCGCGAGCGCGCCGCCGAAGCGCAGCGGCCCCGGCGGCAGCAGCGGCCGCGACAGCCAGCGCCCGAGCTGCGGGTGCGGCCAGGCGATCAGCACGGTGCCCGCGGCGAGCGGCACCACGTGCGAGAGCCTCGAGCCGAGCGACTCGCGCCGCCGCGTCCGCTTCGTGCCGTACGCCGAGACGATCCAGTAAAGCGCCCACGCGAGCCACAGCCCGTTGAGGAGCTGCCGGTAGCGGATCACTAGAGGAGATCCCTGATGCGGTAGTAGAGCATCGCGAGCACCAGCGCCGGCCGGCGCAGCGCCGCTCCACCCGGGAAATTGCCGTGCGGAATGCGCGCGAACACATCGAAGCGTCCGGCGGTGCCGGTGATCGCTTCCGCCACGAGCATCCCCGCGATGCCGGTGAGCGCCATGCCGTGGCCTGAGAAGCCCTGCAGGAAGTAGACATTCGGCGCCAGGCGGCCGAAGTGCGGGGCGCGATTGAGCGTAATGTCGACGTCCCCGCCCCAGGCGTACTCGATGCGCACCCCCTCGAGCTGCGGAAACACCCGCAGCATCCGGGCGCGGGTGGCGCCCGGCGCGTCGAAGGAGGTGAGCCCGGAGTAGTTCACGCGCCCGCCGAAGAGCAGCCGGTGATCGGCCGAGCGGCGGAAGTAATCGAGCACCCAGTTCATGTCGCTGACCGCCGCGTTGTTGGCGATCAGCCGCCGCGCCCGCTCGGCACCCAGGGGCTCGGTGGCGACGATGTAGGTCGCGACCGCCATGATCTTGGAGGTGAGCGGCGGGGCCGTGGGCCCGAGGTACACGTTGCCGCAGAGCGCCAGGTAGCGCGCGCGCACCTCGCCGGCAGCCGTCCGTACCCGCACCTGGGAGCCGTTCGCGGCGAAGCCCGCAGCGCGCGTCCCCTCGAAGACGCGCACGCCGAGTCCCTCGGCCGCGGCCGCGAGCCCGAGCGTGTAGTTGAGGGGATGCAGGTGACCGCTGTTGGTATCGTAGAGCCCGCCCAGGTAGCGCTCGGTCGCGAGCGTGGCGCGCAGCTCCTCGCGGGGCATGTAGCTCACGCTCGGGTATCCGTAGCGCTCGCGCAGCTCGTGAAGCTCCGCCTCGAGCTCGCGCACGTGACGCTCCTTGACGGCGACCGCCAGGTGCCCGGGCGTCCAGTCACACTGGATCGAGTAGCGCGCGATCAGCTCGCGGATCAGCGCGAGCCCCTCGATCGACACCTCCCACACGGCGCGCGCCCCGCTCGCGCCGATCAGGCGCTCGAGCCTGGCCTGGCCGGCGGCGACCCCGTAGATCGCCTGCGCGCCGCTGCGCCCCGAGGCGCCCCAGCCGACCCGCTGCTCCTCGAGGAGCACGACGGCGAGGCCCTTCTCGGCGAGGTGCAGCGCGGTCGAGCACCCCGCGATCCCGGCCCCGATGACGCACACGTCGCAGTCGAGGCTGCCGGCGAGCGCCGGGCGCTCCGGCGCGGCATGCGCCGAGAAGGCGTAGTAGGAGCGGACGTGAGGCGTGCTTCCCACGGGGCTTCGTCTTCCCAGCCGGTCCGGGTGTTTAAGATATTCTGACGTCCCGCGGGGCGGGGGCGGAGCGGAGCATAGCGAGCGGCGGACGCGGGCGGCAAATCGGCGCCTGATCCATCCGTCGGCAAAAGGCCATGCGAAGGCTGCGGTAAGGCCATTACCGCACTTCCCTCCCTTCGCGCAACTGAAGGCTTCCTTTCCCCACCTGTGGTCTAATAGGAGCCTACTTGGGAGACTTCGCCGGTACGGTTTGTTTATTATATTAAACACCGTACGATAGCCCTCGTCATGGCATCCGCCCGCCCGCTCATTGGTATTCCCGCCGACCGGCGCCTGGTCGGCGCGCACCCCTTCCACATGGTCGGGGAGAAGTACGCGCGCGCGGTGCTGGATGCAGCGGGGGCGGCCCCGCTCCTCATCCCCGCGCTCGCAGACGAGCTCGGGTTCGAAGAGCTGCTCGAGCGGCTCGACGGGCTGCTCTTCACCGGCAGCCCCTCGAACGTCGAGCCGCATCGGTACGAAGGGCCGCCGAGCGCGCCCGGGACGCTCCATGACCCGGCGCGCGACGCCACGACGCTTCCCTTGATCCGCAAAGCCGTGGCGGCGGGAGTGCCGGTGTTCGGCATCTGTCGCGGCTTTCAGGAGATGAACGTCGCCTTCGGCGGGACGCTCCACCAGAAGCTGCACGAGGTGCCGGGGCATCTCGATCATCGCGACGACGGGACACAGCCGCTCGAGGTGCAGTACGGGCCCGCCCACGACGTCACGCTCGAGCCCGGCGGGATGCTGCGCGCCTTCGCCCCGGGCGACCGCATCCCGGTGAATTCGCTCCACAGCCAGGGCATCGATCGCCTCGGGCCCGAGCTCGAGGTCGAAGCACGCGCTCCGGACGGAGTGATCGAGGCGTTCCGGGTGCGCAACGCCCAGCGCTTCGCGCTCGCGGTACAGTGGCACCCGGAGTGGAAGGTGATGAGCAATCCGTTTTCGAGGGCGCTGTTCGCAGCGTTCGGGGAGGCCAGCCGTGAGCGCGCCGCAGCAAAGTGAAAAACCCAAGCGGATCGTGAGCGAGATCCGGCAGTTCTTCCGCGATCACGGCATCTCCGAGGTCGAGGCCATCATCCCCGACATGGCCGGAATCGCCCGCGGCAAGATCATGCCCGCGGAGAAGTTCGCCGAGGACGGCGGCATGCGCCTGCCCGAGAGCGTGTTTCTGCAGACCGTGACCGGCGACTACCCGCCCGACACCGGCGATGCCATGAGCCCGGCGGAAATCGACATCATCCTCAAGGCCGATCAGAAGACCGTGCGGCGCGTGCCATGGGCCGCCGAGCCCACCGCGCAGGTGATCCATGATTGCTTCTATTCCGACGGCCGTCGGGTATCGATGGCGCCGCGACACGTGCTGCGCAACATCCTCGAGCTCTACGCGCAGCGCGGCTGGGAGCCGATCGTGGCGCCGGAGCTCGAGTTCTATCTGGTCGAGCAGAACCGCGACGCCGACTATCCCCTGAAGCCTCCGGTCGGGCGCTCGGGGCGCGCCGAGGCCGGCCGCCAGTCCTACAGCATCGCGGCGGTCAACGAGTTCGATCCGCTCTTCGACGACATCTATCAGTTCTGCGAGGACCAGGACATCGAGATCGATACCCTGATCCACGAGGATGGTCCGGCGCAGATGGAGATCAACCTGATCCACGGCCCGCCGCTCGATCTCGCCGACCAGGCGTTTCTCTTCAAGCGCACCGCGCGCGAGGCGGCGCTGCGCCACAAGATGTACGCCACCTTCATGGCGAAGCCCCACGCCAAGGAGCCCGGCAGCGCCATGCACATCCACCAGAGCGTGGTGGATCTGAAGACGCGCAAGAACATCTTCTCCAATCCCGACGGCACACCCTCGCCGCTATTCTTCGCGCACATCGGGGGACTGCAGAAGTACATGCCGGCGGCCATGGCGCTGTTCTGCGCCAACGTGAACTCCTACCGGCGCCTCACGCGCTACCTCTCGGCTCCCATCAACGTCCACTGGGGCTACGACAACCGCACCGCGGGGCTGCGCGTGCCGATGTCCGATGCCCAGGCGCGGCGCGTCGAGAACCGGGTCGGCGGCGCGGACGCCAATCCCTACATCGCCATCGCCGCCTCGCTCGCCTGCGGCTACCTCGGCATGATCGAGGGTGCGCAGCCGTCGGATCCGATCGTCGGCAGCGCGCACGATCTGCCCTTCGGGCTGCCGCGCTCGCTCGATGAGGCGTTGCGGGAGCTGCGCGCGTGCGAGCCGCTGGTGAAGCTGCTCAGCGAGGCCTTCGTCGAGGCGTTCACCATCGTCAAACAGGCCGAGTACGAGGTGTTCCTGCAGGTGATCAGCTCCTGGGAGCGCGAGCACCTGCTGTTAAATGTGTAGCGCCGCAGTGCGCGAGCGCCGCTAAGCCAAGCCGGCTTCTCAGGGCCGGGCCGCTGTTATATAAGAACAGATGCGTGATCAACGCTCCCCGATTCCTTCGCCTGAGCGCGGCGGCGGCGGTGCTGCTCGCCGCCTGCGCGGGCGGCTCGGATCCGGCGGCGCAGGGCGCCAAGGCCCACCCCGGCGAGCCCGTTCTCAACGTCTACAACTGGTCCGATTACATCCAGCCCACAGTGATCGCCGACTTCAGCCGCGAGTACGGTATCCACGTCAACTACGACGTCTTCGACTCGAACGAGATCCTCGAGACCAAGCTGCTCACCGGGCACACCAACTACGACGTCGTGGTGCCGTCCGGCGCCTTCCTCGAGCGCCAGCTCCAGGCCGAGGTCTATCAGAAGCTCGACAAGTCGCTGCTGCCGAATCTCAGGAATGTCGATCCGGAAGTGGCGCGCGCGGTGGCGCACTACGACCCCGGCAACCAGTATGCCGTCGACTACATGTGGATCACCTCGGGCGTGGGCTACAACGCCGGCGACATCAGGGCGCGGCTCCCGGACGCGCCGACCGACAGCTGGCGGATGCTGTTCGATCCGGTGCTCGTGTCGCGCTTCCAGGACTGCGGTGTGTCGATGCTCGATGCGCCGTCCGAGGTGGTGGGCACGGTGCTGCTCTTCCTCGGCCGCAACCCCAACAGCAATTCGCCCGATGATCTCAAGGCCGCCGAGCAGGTGCTCCGGGCCATGCGCCCCTACGTGCGCTACGTCGATTCCTCGCGCTACATCGACATGCTCGCCAACGCCGACATCTGCCTCGTGATGGGCTGGTCGGGCGACATCAAGCAGGCGCACGACCGCGCCCGCGACGCCGGCAAGGGCATCGACGTGGCCTACTCGATCCCGAAGGAGGGCGCGATCGCCAATTACGACGTCCTGGCGATTCCGAGGGACGCGCCCCACGTGCGCAACGCGCATCTCTTCATCGATTACCTGCTGCGCCCGGACGTGGCCGCCAGGAACTCCAATCTCATCAAGTACGCCAACAGCGTGCAGCCTGCGCTCGAGCCGCTCGACCCCGGCGTGCGGAGCGACCCCGGCGTCTATCCGCCCGCCGGGGTGCGCGCGCGGCTGGTGCCGGAGCGGGCGCGGCCGCCGGAGTTCCAGCGCCTCCTGACACGCATGTGGACGCGCTTCAAGACCGGCAAGTGAGCAACGCTACCCGAGGGCGACCCCTATGACGGCCGCGGGCGATCCCGACTCCGCCTACGTGCGGATGGCGAACCTGACCAAGAAATTCGGCGATTTCACGGCGGTCGACGCCGTGTCGCTCGACATCCGCCGCGGCGAGATCTTCTGCCTGCTCGGGGGCTCGGGATCGGGGAAGACGACGCTGCTGCGGATGCTCGCCGGCTTCGAGCGCCCGAGCGGCGGTGCCATCCACATCGACGGCGAGGACATGAGCGCCATTCCGCCCTATGAGCGGCCGGTGAACATGATGTTCCAGAGTTACGCACTGTTCCCGCACATGAGTGTCGAGAGGAACATCGCCTTCGGGCTCGAGCAGGAGGGCCTCCAGCGCGCCGAGATCCGCCGTCAGGTCGGCGACATTCTCGACATCGTGAAGATGGGAGGCTTCGGCTCCCGCAAGCCTCACCAGCTCTCGGGCGGGCAGCGTCAGCGCGTGGCGCTCGCGCGGGCGCTGGTCAAGCGGCCGAAGCTCCTGCTGCTCGATGAGCCGCTCGCGGCGCTCGACAGGAAGCTCCGCGAGCACACCCAGTTCGAGCTCATCAGCATCCAGCAGCGCCTCGGGGTCACCTGCATCGTGGTGACCCACGACCAGGAGGAGGCCATGACGCTCGGCACCCGCCTCGGCGTCATGAACCACGGCCGCATCGCCCAGGTGGGCACGCCGTCCGACATCTACGAATCCCCGGTCACCCGCTTCGTGGCGGACTTCATCGGCTCGGTCAACATGTTCGAGGGCCGGGTGAGCGAGGACGGGGCCGAGTGCGTGCGCATCCGGAGCGAGGAGCTCGGCTGCACGGTGCGCGCCGAGCGGAGCGTCCACTGCGTGGGCGGCTCGACCGTCTGGACCGCGATCCGGCCGGAGAAGATCAACATCAGCCGCCACCGGCCGCTCGCCGCATCGGCCCAGCGCGCGGACGCCGCCGAGAACGTGGTGCGCGGCACGGTCCGGGAGATCGCCTACATGGGCGACATGTCGATCTACCTGGTCCAGCTCGACTCCGGCCGGATGATGCGCGTGACACTGCCCAACATCACGCGCGGCACCGAGCGCGGATTCGCGCGCGAGGAGAGCGTGTGGCTCTCCTGGCACGGCTCGAGTCCCGTGGTGCTGACGGAATAGGAGGACGCGTGGCGCGCTTGACCTCCGCCGCGGGCCGGCGACTCATCGCCGGCATCCCGACCGGCTGGCTGCTGCTGCTGTTCCTCGTTCCCTTCATCATCGTGTTCCGCATCTCCTTCTCCGAGGTGCGCCTGGCGATCCCGCCCTACACGCCGCTTCTGACCTTCCGGCACGGCTCCCCGGCGCTGGAGCTCCACTGGTCGGCGTACCAGTTCCTGTTCACCGACCCGCTGTACGTCAGCTCCTACCTCTATTCGCTCAAGGTGGCGGCGGTCTCCACGCTTTGCTGCCTCGCCATCGGCTACCCGATGGCCTACGCCATCGCGCGCGCCGGCAGCGCGACTCGCCCGGTGCTGCTGATGCTCATCGTGCTGCCGTTCTGGACCTCGTTCCTGCTGCGGGTCTACGCCTGGATCGGGCTGCTGAAGAACAACGGCGTGATC
>Ga0209267_1000030_pt1 | contig 87918 bp, 67 predicted proteins | sample GraSoiAngelo_137_FD_185894 | JGI IMG/M metagenome (GOLD analysis project Ga0209267, IMG submission 185894) | Grasslands soil microbial communities from the Angelo Coastal Reserve, California, USA - 14_0929_09_30cm (SPAdes) (version 2) | ecosystem: Environmental > Terrestrial > Soil > Grasslands ... | reverse complement strand
CCGTGGGGTGCGGTTGCCGCCCCAGTTCTTGCGCGCGCCGATCAGGGCGCGGATGGCGCGCTCACTGACATTGTTCGTGGCATCCAGCCCAGGACAATAGAGGAAGGTAAAGAGGTAGGGTCGCTCATGATCGAGACTGCGGCCGAGTCACATCGTGGCTTTTACGTCTCCGGCAATCGGCACCATTCGCCCATTGCGGACCGCATATTCGACCGGGCCCCATCGGATACGGTTCGAACCGAAGCTCACCAGCCAAACCACAAAGTAAATGGCGTCGCGAACCGGCACGAGCCAGAGATTTCGCCTTAAAACTTGGTCGCCAACGCCCCATCCTCCAACGGTCCAGGCCATACCGGAACGCAGAACCACGTATGCAGCGGGGTATATGCCAGCGATCCATCCTGCTGGTGCAGCCAGAGCCGCGAGGACCATCCAGGGCAGTCCTTGCGTGAAGAGCAGTCCCAGGTAGGAAAGTGGCCGACACAGCCTTACCGTGCGGGCCCAGCGCAATTGATGCTCCCAAAAACCACGGAGCGTTTGCGCCGTATACATGGTCCAAACCGGTTCCCGCGACAGGACAATTTCTCCACCGGCCTCGGCGAGCTTGTAGCCCAATTCGTAATCGTCCGCTAGGGCATCGACTAGCACTTCGAACCCCCCCATTCTTCGGACCCATTCCTTGGTGGTGGCAATCGAGGCTCCCAGCGCGAAGCGGATTCCTTCCTTCCATCGCGCCACCAGCACACCAGCAAAAAAATCGCTGGCCGCGCCAATAGCTTCCAGTTTTGCGCCGAGATTTTCCTGGGCAATCGCGCGATAGAACGATGTGACCGCGGCGATTTTCTTGTCGCGCAGGGGCGCAACCACTTCGCGAAGATAGCTTGGCCCGACGCGCACGTCGCCATCGGTCAGCACAAGCACGTCGTGTTGAGCTTCCCGGGCCAGCATCACTAGCTTGTTTACCTTGCGGTTCGCACCCAGGTCCGCTGCGCTCGTGAACAATCGAATTTGTCGTTGAGGAAATTCCGCAATGATTTGCCGAATCACGGGCAAGGCCGGATCGCTCTCATCATTGACCGCAAACAAGATTTCGTAGTCCGGATAATCCTGTTTGCAGAAACTTGCGAAGTTTTCGTAGGAGCCGAAGTCCACGCCGCGCACGGGCTTGAGCAGGCTTGCTGGCGGACTGTACTCTGCACGTGTTTCTCCCCGTTGCGGGCGGAAAAACTGCAACGCAGCAAGAATCGCCAGCAGGTAGTAAACCAACGGAAAAGCCGCTACCAGCAGCAGGACATCGCGCCAGAGAGGGTAGTGCCAGATCACGAGAGCCGGCCCGCTATCATCATAGAAATTCTCTCAGGATCTTGCGTCAACCCGCTGCAACCAGCGCGACGCCTATGCAGACCAAGATGACTCCGGCCCACCGTGCGGTGCTTACTTCTTCCCCAAGAATGAATTTTGCCCCAACCGTTCCGGCGACATAGCTGAGCGCGGACGCTGGAATCACCAGGCTTATCGGCGCCCAGGACAGCAAAAGAAGGAGGGCATAGAACGAGAACGCCATCAGCGGAACGCCGGTCCAAAACCAGCCGTTCCGCACCGCACGTCCCAGAAACTCGACTACCGCCCCTGGCCGCAACCGCGCCGGCTCACCTACCGACTTCATTCCGTGGGTGATGGCGATCTCGCCGCCAGTGCTGCCCAGGATCAGCACCGCAAGTCCCACGACGACACGAACGTACATCAGGCAGCTACCTCGCTGGGCACTTCCGTGGTTCGAGGTTTGGTTTGTCCGACCAGGAGAACACCCACACAAATCAGGACCACGCCGATCCATCGCCGCGGCGAAACGGATTCGTGAAGGAAAACGACCGCCAGGAAAGTAAGTGCTGCGTACCCAATTGCGCCGGCAGGCATGACGTAACTATAATCCGCCCAACTCAGCACGGTCATGTAGCTGACCATAAATCCGATGAGAAAAAAGATTGCCAGCCAAATGGTCGTACTCGCTACGGTTAGGCGAAAAGCCTGGGAGATTCCGTGCGCTGTCAACTCCACAGCGCCAATCTGCGCCATGCCGTACTTGAGCAACAAGTCTCCAGCGTTCGCGCACACGACCATGGCCAAGACCATGGCCAGCGTCTTGATCCGCAGCCTTTTCTCGCTTGCCATGTTGGGGAGCTAGTCGTTTCCGGAAGCCGAACTTGCTCCGGGGACCGAAACCATGGGCTTGTTGTAATCTTCGCCGCCCTTGCGCGCCCATTTCAGGCGCTCCGCGCGCAGCTTCAAAAACTCCGTAGCTTCCGAGTAGAGCCGCTTGCGCTCGTGGCTGTCCCACAATGCGTCTTTGACGATGCGCCAGACAACTCTCGGCCGGAAGTAATACTCATCATAGAAACGGTTTACGCCGTCCATCATCTGGGCTTTCGAGAGATGGGGGTACTCGATGTGCGGAAGCTGGTGCCCGCTGGAATCTGCCAAGGCTTCGACTTTGAGGAATCCCTGCGCCGCCATGGTGTCGTGAAGTTCGGTTCCCGGCATGGCATGAGCCAGCGACACCTGGATGGTCTCGCAGTCCAGTTCTTTGGCAAAGTCGATGGTTTTTTGGATCGTTTCCTTGGTCTCGCCGGGCAGGCCGATGATGAAGTCGCCATGTACCTTGATGTGGTATTTGCGACAATGCTTGCGGAAGTTGCGCGCCATCTCCACCGTCGCGCCCTTCTTGATGTTCTTCAGGATTTGCGCGTCACCGGATTCGAATCCCACGATGAACAGCCGCGCGCCCGCCTCGGCCATGGCCTTGACCGTTTCTTCATCACTATGCACACGCGCCGTGGACGACCAGCGGAACTTCAGCGGCTTGAGCTTGGCCGAGAGCTCCAAAACGCGATCCTTGCGGATGTTGAACGTGTCGTCGTCAAAGAAAATCTCTTTCATTTGCGGGAAGTATTCGAGCGCTTGCTTGACTTCCCGCGCCACGTTATCGGTCGAGCGAGTCCGCCAGGCGTGTCCGGAAAGGGTTTGCGGCCACATGCAAAAGGTGCAAAGCGCCGGACATCCCCGGGTGGTATAGAAGGAAATAAAGGGATGCAACAGGAAGGGGACGTTGTAGCGCCCGATTTCCAGATCGCGCTTGTAAATGTCTGAAGCGAACGGCAGGGCGTCGAGCTCCTCGGTGTGGAGTTGCGGGCGCTCCGGGTTGTGCACAATCTTGCCGTCCTTGCGGTAGCTCACGCCAAGAATCTCGCCGAGCGGGCGCCCGCGCGCGTACTCGGTCACCGAGTAATCGAATTCCCCGCGCGTGACGAAGTCGATGTCTTCGCTGGCATTCAGCGTCTCGTCGGGCTTGATGTGTCCGTGGGGTCCGACAAAAGCGATCTTCATGCTGGGATTGGCTTCTTTGATCTTGCGAATGAGCTTCAGGTCGCTTTGCAGACCCACGGTCGAGGTGAACAAAACTAGGAACTCGTAGTCCTTCGAGATCTCCACCGTCTGCTGCCAGTTCACCTTGTGCGGCGAAGCATCCAGCAACCGGCTCCCGGGGAGCATACCGGCCGGGTAGGTCAGCCAAACGGGATACCAATAGGATTCAATCTCCCGCGTCGCGGGCCACCGCGAGCTGGCGCCGCCGTCAAAGTTCTCGAAACTCGGCGGGTTCAGCAACAAAGTTTTCATCACTTCCGGCATTCATCACCCTCAGGTGTTCCACAAGAGATGTTTTGTTTGGGCAGTTCTTCTGGGCTGAGCATCGAAGCAATAACCCACGCGGGCTTCGATGACACACGACCGCGTGCCCGATGCTTAGATTACAGTGTACCCGACTTTGTTGCATCGTCTCAAATCTTTCTCCGGAATGGCCGGAATGGCCGGAATGGGTGGTAGCGGGGCGTGAACGTCGAAATCCCGCAGCAAACGGCACTTACAGGCGGCACTGCCGGTTGGGAAACCATTTTTTTTGCATAACCGCCTGAGGGACATTGTCGGTTATCTACTTTCTTTCGCGCGGCCCCCGGCAGAGGTTCGAAAGACTTCCGAAGCGGCTTCCGACAGCAACTCCCAAATGCGCTCGACCCAGTCGTAGTGTTCCGGTTTCATCAGCACGGACCGCAAACAGGTCAGTCTGTCGCGGTCGCGTTTCATTAGGCCGAGGTCCTTCTCCCAGAAATGAACCGGCAGTTCTGCGACTGCCAGATGCAGGTTGCCCTTGGCTGCGGCTTCAAAGATTTTCCGGCTCATTTCGGAAGATTCGCTCACACTTTCACCGCGCGGCGCAAACACTAAGATGTCCAGCTCCGGAGTAAAGGCCGTTACAAACCGCGAATCCGCTTTCAGTTTGTCGAACAACGCCAGCGCAGATTTCCTGCCCCGTTCCAATCCGCGCGCAAATTCTCCGTGCTTCTTAAGCGGCAGCAGCCTTTGCGTCGCCCAAAGAGCTGCCGCCGCCGCGCCGGGCCTCGAGCACTCCAGGCTGATTTCTCCCAAATGCAATTCCGCCGAACTGAAATACGTGTACGGCGAATCGTGCTTATACAGCCGCCCAATGCGCGGGTCACGAAACAAGACACATCCACATCCATACGGCTGCAAACCGTGTTTGTGCGGATCAATCACGATGGAGTCGGCCTTTCCTATTTGGTCGAAAGCCAGTCTTGCGTCTCTCTCGAGATTCTGCGCCAGAGCGAAATATCCTCCGTAAGCCGCGTCCGCGTGAACCCGGAACCCGTGTTTCGCGCTCAACTCCAATGTCGTCGGCAATGGATCCACGGAACCCGTTGCCGTCGTTCCCATTGTGACAACAACTGTTCCCACATCCCCATGCTCCAGGCGTGTCGCCAGCGCATTACTGTCCATGCGCCCGAGCTGGTCGGTAGCTACCGATTCGAACGGCAGTTGCAGCACGCCGCTGATTCTGCGGTGCGTGTAATGCGCCTGTTCGCTCGCCAGAATTTTCTTCCCAGGATGGAGTTGCCCCGCAACCCATAAGGCTTCCAGGTTTGCCATCGTTCCGCCGCTCGAGAGGTGCCCCAGAAAACTTGTCCAACCGACCATGGCGGCAATCTCGGTGACGGCTTCCTTTTCCATCGCCGACGTGGCGCGCCCGCCATCCAAGGCGTGATTGTTGGGATTGATCCACATGGCCAGCGCGTAGGCCATCCGCGCCACCGGGTGTGGCGGCTTTAGCATCTGTCCGGCATAGAGAGGATGAAAATACGGGTAGTTGTCCTTCAGCCGCTCGGCTGTCGTATTCAGTACCTCTTCAAGGCGGTCCATTCCAGGTGGCTGCCCTTCCAGGTTCGGTAACCCCGTAAAACCACAATCCAGCCGTTTCGCGGCTTCCCAAAGCGCCCCAAAACTTTTCTGGTCGAGCATTCTCTGTCACCAGTCAGCAAACACGGGCCAGCCGTCGTGCTCATTGCCACACTTTGTCCAACTGTCCGGCCGCTTTGAGCAAATCCAACTGCGCCTGCTGCCTCTGGAAGTTGGCGTCCAGGTAGGCCATCCACTTGTCATTTTCATCCAATCTCGCTCTTTCCATGTCCCGCAGGTTTAGCTTCCCTTCGCCGAATTGCGCCTGCAGCACCGCGACGTTTTGCTGCGCGAGCTGCAATTCGAGACGTGCGACTTCCTTTGCCGCATCCATCTCGCGCACTCGCCTGGTTTTCTGCCTTACCTCCGCCGTCAACTCGGTGCGCTTGCTGGCCAAATTCGCCTTTGCCGCATCCAGATTCACCCGCGCCAGCCCGATATTCGCCTGCAATTGAGCGCTGAAAATCGGGACGCGCAAATCGATTCCCGCATTGAAATTGTTCGGCTGGAAGTGAGTGAAGTACAGGTTGTAATTGTTGTATTTCGCGAGCAAGCTGTAAATGCTCACCAGCTCTAGCGTCGGTAAGTATCCTCGCTTCTCTCCCTTCAGCCGGAATTCCTTGGCTCGCACGTCGGATTCGGCCAGCCGCAGCCCGGGATTGTTGGTCAGCGCCGCCGCGATCAGATTGTCGCCCGCCTGCTCCGCTTCTCCCGGCAAATCTTCGGGCGTGACTTCGATCGCCTGGTTCTCTGACAGTCCCAGCTGGTACCTCAAAAAAACTTCCAGTTGGTCCTCCCGCTCTTCCAACTGCAGGATGCGCTCGACCACGCGTGCCTTGGTCAATTGCGCCTTGGTCACTTCCACCGGCAATTCGAACCCCTGGCTCTCCCGGTCCTGAGTCACCGCGAGAATTTTCTCCGCGCTCTCCTGTTCGGCGCGCAAGAGCTCGAGGGAATGGCGCACCTTGGCGAGTTCCAAATAGGCCATCGCTGTGCGGGTTATGACGTCACTCCGCGCTTCCTCGAGCGCGATCTTCTGGGCTTTGGCTTGCTCTTGCAGCTCCTTGGCCTGGCCACGCAGCGGTTCGTTGAGAACCTGCTCGGTGTAGGTCACATTGAACACCGAAGGCGCTCGGCCGCCCGGCGTTTCCGGCATGCCGTTTGTGTAGCCGGCGCCCGAACCGGCATAAAGGTTAGGCATGAATTGCGCCTTGGTGATTTGCGCCGCGTGGTCCGCGACGCTTGCCTGAATCTTTGCCACTTGAATTTCTTTGCTGTTCAGCAGTGCCAGCTCGATGGCCCGTTTCAAGGTGACCGCGATCGGCGAGGCTAGCGCGGTTTGCGCGCTCGACTCCGCTGGCTTTGGCGCCGGCGTCTCCTGCGCTTCTAAAACGCCTCCGCCCATCAGCAGCAACCCGGCAACTCCGGCAAAACCCCGAAGGAATGGCATGTTCACGCTCCTTGGTCGCATCTTCAATGGCCTCTAATCCTTTCTGCCCGCTCCCTAGTTGCTCTCTTTTCACTCATACCGCAACGACTCCACCGGCTGCAGGCTGGCCGCCTGGTTGGCCGGCAAATATCCAAAGAACAGCCCCGTCGAGCAGGACACCACAAAGGCGATCACCACGCTTAAAGGTGACACCGGCACCCGCAAATTCCCCGGCAAAAAGTACTGCACCGCGACCGGCACGGCAATCCCGAGCAATATCCCAATCACTGCCCCTCCTCCACTAATAAAAAAAGACTCCACCAGGAACTGATACAGGATCTCCCGCCGCGCCGCCCCGATCGCCTTGCGGATTCCGATTTCGCGCGTTCGCTCTGTTACCGTCACCAACATGATGTTCATGATACCGATTCCGCTGATGAGCAGGGCGATGGCTGCAATAATGATCAGCACGAGCGTCAAGGCGAGCGAAATGTTCCTTGCTGCCCCCAGGATGGCCGTCAGCGTTTGCACCTTGTACTCCGCTTCCACCGGATGCCGGCTTTGCAGCAAGAGCCCCAACTGCCTTGCCACCGATGGCACGTTCTCTTCGCTGTCTGCCTGCACGTCGAGCGAACCCACAACCTCGTTTCCGGTGTAATACTTCATCAGCGTGAAAGGAATAAGCGCCGAATTTTCCTGAATCTCCGAGAGGCCAAAGGTTTCCACGCGTTCGCGAAAAACGCCTATCACCGTAAAGGTCAGCTCTCCCATGCGAATCGGTCTTCCGACGGGGTTTTCCTGAGCGAAGATTCTTTCCGCGAGTTGCGTCGTGATCAGGCAGACCTTGCTGCGCATTTCCATGTCGCCGGCGTCAAAATACCTCCCGCGGACGATGAGCAGCCGGCGAATGGTTTGGTAACCATCGGTCACGCCAACGAGGTTCACGGCGCGGTCCACGCCATCGACGGTCGTGGTCATGGGGTGTTCGCTTGTGCCTGCCACGGCAACGACATGAAGAATGGACTTTGCCGCTTCGATATCGTCCACGGTCATTTCATAACTGCGCGGCGGCGCTTTGTCCGGCCGCTGTACCAGTTCCACCCAGACCAGGTTGGCTCCGGTTGCTTCAATTTGTGAGAGCACAAACTTCCGGCTGGTCAGTGCCACGGTGACCACCAGCACGACCGAGGCGCTCCCGATAATGACTCCGAGCGACGTGAGCATTGCGCGCAGCTTGTTTGCGCGCAGCGCGTCGATGGCCACCGCGATAGTCTCTTTGATGTCCATGGTTTTCTTCTATCGTTCGGAGAACGCTTGCTGATCCGGCTGGAGCCGTTCCGAAGAGGTTTAGTTCCTCTTCAGTTTCTTCAGCTCTTCCTGAGCTATTTTATTTCTCGGATCCAGCCGGAGCGCGCTCGCAAATTCTTCCCTCGCTTCTGCCAGGTTGTTTTTGTTTTCATACAAGCGCCCTCGCCAGGCGTGCACCCACGCTCGGGAAGGATAACCGTTCCTCTTGGGAGCTCTCCCGAAATACTCTTCGAACAAGCGTTCGGCTTGCTCGGGTTTTTCTTTGATCAACACCAGCGCCACTCCGCGGTAAAACTTCCCCCGCGGGTCGTTCGGTGACGCGCGCTCCCCGGCCTCGGCCACGGAAAACAACCGTTCCGGCTGCGCGCGCTTCATCGCGTAGTCGCCAATGTCGTAGATCAGCTCCGCCGATTTTGGGCGGCTCTCCAGCGATTTCGTGAACTCCTCATCCGCCCCGGCGAAGTCCTTTTTCTGCCGCTTGCAATTCCCAGCCGCGTAATAGCCTTCCGCCGCGTCCAGTTCCATCAGTTTCTGGATGTGGGGCCGGGCTTTTTCTTCTCCCCCGCCGACTAGCCCCGGCGCGCTGCAATCAAATTCAATCAGCGCCTGGCGCGCCGAGAAATTCCGGTCGTCCAAGTCCACGGCCATTTGAAATTCCTTCCGCGTTTTTTTTGCCAGCGAAATCGCGGAAAACCATCCGGCACGGTCCGCTTTGTCCCCGTACGCCCTTCCCAGCCACTCGTGAAAGAGCGAATTTTCCGGATCGAGCGCCACGGCTTTCTCGGCGCTGCGAATGGCCGCGTCGTGCTGCTGCAGCTCCAGGTAACTTTTCGCCAGCAGCAACTGAATGTCGCCGTTTTTTGGCTCTCTGGCTGAGGCCTCCTCGAGCACCTCGATGGCTTTCCCGTAATCGCTGGCTTCGTAAGCGCGCCGCGCCTCTTCCAGGCTCTCTTCATGCTTGACGGCGGGCTGAGCAGCCGCAACTGCCGCTCCCGCCAAGAGCGCCATGACCAAGCCGAGTTTGCTCCCGGTAGCCATTCGTTCTTCTCTAATAATTCCCGGCCGATGTATTTAGGACAATGACGTCCATGCCGTCGCGCAGGTCCACGTCACCGGGCAACGCCACCCATTCGCCTTCCTCGAGACCGCTTACGACCTCGTAGTTCGTTGCATCCGCGATTCCCACGCGGATCTCGCGTTTTTCCAGCGTCGACCTGCCTACCCCAAGCTGGTTCGATTTCACTACAAACACGTAGCGCCGCCCGCCTTCGGCCTCCACCGCCCCGCGCGGCACGGACAGCACGCCCAGGCGCTCTTTGGAATTGATGCGTACATTCACGTTGGTATTCGGCAGCAGCTCCAGATTGTCGTTGTTCACCGAACACATTAATTCACCCACGCTGCGCGTGTTTCGCTGCACGACTTGTTTGGGAATGGTTTCGGTCCTGCCCACCCAGGTTTTGTTGGGAAGCGCGTCCCAGGTGATTCTCACGGGCTCGTTCACTTCCAGCCCGCCAAGATCCGGCTCATCGATAAAGGCGCGCACGCGCACCTGGTGCAGGTCCGCCATCTCCGCCAGCAGGTCGCCGACCCTTACATAGTCTCCCGTTTTTAGTGGCAAGGAAGCGGCATCCCTGCCCAGCGCATACAAAGTGCCGTTTGCCGGAGCCGTGATTCGGGCCTGTCGCACTTTGTCTTCGAGCGCTGCGACTTGGCCTTTCAGTTGCTGCACCTGCAGGGCCGCGCGATCGCTCTCGAGCCCCGCGCTGCGGTCAAACTCCTGCTTCACCGCTGTCAGCCTCGCAACTTCCGCTTGCTCGTTGCTCAGCTCCAGCTCGTTTGCGGCCAGTTCTTCCTGCGTCGCCGCCTGCTGTGCCATCAGGTGCACCAGCGCCTCATGATTCTTTTGCAGGCGCTCGCGCTTCTTTTGTGCATTAGTCAGATCCCCGGCAACTTTTGCGGCCTGGTCCGGCTTTCCTCCCGCCCTGGCCACCCGCAAATCATCCTGCGCCTGGAGCAGCTTCCCGTGCGTTTCCGCAAGCTGCGCCGCGGCATCTTTGACGTCCAACTCCATCAGCAACTGGCCTTTTTTCACCTGCTGTCCTTCACTGACGTAGACTTTCTCGACGAACGTATCCAGTTCCGCGCGCATTACGTAAGGCGAGATGGGTTCGACCTTTCCATTGCTGCTGATGGACGAAATCAGGTTCTCGCGCACCGGCGTCACGGCGGAAATCTTCGGGGCTGGCTTGCGTCCGCTCAACCTGATCAGGACGAATGCCAACACCGCTGCCAGGAACAGGTAGAGCAGAATCCGGTTTCGCAGCTTTCGGTCCATGATTTCTTATTCCGCGCGTTTTCGCTCTCGGCGCTCGAAGAGTGTGAAAATACCCTTCTCTTGCACAGTCCCCGGCCATTGCTCGGCAGCTAGCGGCCCGCCCCTTGCCCGAAGGGTTCCAAGATACTGCATTCTAAGAAGGGCCGCGCGGCTTTCTGTATGCTCCATGCCTTACGTAAACACACCTAGAAAAGCGCGCTTGGAGAGTAACCGACCGGCGCAAACGGCCTGTGATGGTCTTCATGATAAGAGGCGTTCTTCATCAAGAATGTTGCTCATCCCTCACAGAAGAAAGATGCTCTCTGCGGGGTTCTGGATGCCGCTGGTTGGCCGGCAAGCCTTGGCGTGCTAGGATGAGTTTATGGCTCAGGAAACCCCTAGCGCCCAGACAAGCCCTCCGGCATCGAAGCGCTCAGCTAAGCTCGCGCCCGTCTCGAGCACCGTTCTTCACCGCGTGTGCATTCAGTGCAACAACATGTTTCGCGTTACCCCCGATAAGTTCGATGCAAAACAGTGTCCTACCTGTCACAAGGGCTGACTGCGCCCCCGCTCCCGCCCTGCCTACGCCCTGTAATCTTCCCGGGTCGCTTACGTAGTAGACTCTGAATGCTCTGTGTCCCGCTTCAGGAATTTCACACGAGGACTTACGAATGATCGAAGCTCGCGGCCTGTCCAAGCGGTTCCAGGACAAGAAGCGCGGCGAAATCCGCGCGGTGGAGAACGTCAGTTTCACCTGCCAGCCCGGCAAAATCTATGGTTTGCTCGGGGCCAACGGCGCGGGCAAGACTACCACGCTACGCCTGCTCGCGACCATCCTAGAACCGACCGACGGCACAGCGGTCATCTGCGGCCACGATGTCGTGGAGGAACCTGAAAAAGTTCGCGCGAGCGTCGGCTTCCTCTCCACAGCGACCGCCCTCTACCCCCGCCTGACCGCCCAGGAACTAGTCGAATACTTCGGCCGTCTCAACGGCCTCGACGAGCCCACACTCAACAAGCGCGTTGACGACATCTTCAACCGCCTGGACATGAACGGTTTTCGCGACCGACGCTGCGACAAACTGTCCACGGGCATGAAGCAAAAAACTTCCATAGCCCGCACGCTCGTCCACGACCCCCCGGTCATGATCTTCGATGAGCCCACGCTCGGTCTTGATGTCATGACCGCCCGCACCATCACCGCTTTTATCCGCGAATGCCGCAACAACGGCAAGACCGTCATCTTCTCCACTCATGTTATGAGCGAAGTCGAAAAGCTCTGCGATACCATCGGCATCATCCAGTCCGGTAAGCTCCTCGCTGAAGGCCCGCTCGATCAGCTCCGGCAAAAGTACTCTGAGAACGATCTCGAGGAGATCTTTGTTAAGGTGGTCGCGCCACATTCCGTTGCTGCAGAGGCCCACTGATATGTCCGTTCGAAATATCGGGATCGTCTATCGCAAGGAACTCACCGAATGGCTCCGCGACCGCCGCACGCTCATCTCTACCGTCCTTGTGCCCCTCCTTGCTTTTCCCATCCTCATGGTCGGCATGACTTCCCTCATGGCCGTCATGATGAGCAAGGCAGAAAAAGAAGTTCCCAAGGTGATGGTTATTCACGGCGAAAACTCACCCGAGCTGGTTGCGGCTTTGCATGCTAGCAAGGACCTGGAAATCGTGCCCTATGCTGACGACTGGAAAGACCAAATCTCTAACAAGGAAATCCGCGCCGCCGTGGAGATCCCCTCCGGCTTTGATGCCTCCCTCAACGGCAAATCCCCCCTTACCGTCCAAATTCATTATTACCAGGGTGAGGTGAAGTCCGAATATGGAGCCGGGCACGTCGAAGATTCCTTGAAGTCCTTTCGCGATGAGTTCGTCAAAAAGATTCTTGAAGCCAAGAATCTCCCGGACTCCCTTATTTCTCCCTTCCGCCTCGAAAGACACAACGTCGCGCCCCCCGAAAAAGTCAGTGGGGCAGCACTAGGCGGCCTTCTCGGCTACATGGTCATTCTTCTTTCCATGACCGGCGCCATTTATCCCGCCATCGACCTGACTGCGGGCGAAAAGGAACGCGGCACCATGGAAACCATCCTCTCCAGTCCCTTATCGCGTGTGGATCTGGTTCTCGGCAAGTTCTTCCTGGTATTGTCCGCCTCTCTCGCGACGGCCATTCTTTCGATCATTTCCATGGGTGCCTCTTTCTACCTTGTGGGCCATTCGAGCGCGATGGCAAAAAAGGATGCAGCCGTGTTTCAACTTCACATTGGCGTTCCTACGGTCTTGTCCGTTTTTCTCATGGCCTTGCCCTTGGCAGTGCTCTTTGCCGCGGTCTTGCTGACGATCGCCCTGTTCGCCAAAAGCTACAAAGAAGCGCAGAGCTACCTGACCCCGATGACGTTTATCGTGGTCATCCCGGCGGTCGCCTCTCTTCTGCCCGGTTTCGACCTCACCCCCAAGCTCGCTCTCATTCCCATCCTCAGCACTAGCCTGGTCTGCAAAGAAATAGTCGCCGGCACTTTTCACTGGAACTACATCCTGCTTATTTTGCTCTCGAGCAGCGTCTATGCGGCCGCGGCGCTCTTCATCGCCGTCAAAATGTTCCAGCGCGAGTCGGTCCTCTTCCGCTCCTAGGTTGTTGGCATACAATGCTTCCGCTTTATCTCCGGAGGGCTCATGCCAGATTCGCGCAGGCAGTTTCTTGCAAAAACTTCGCTTGGACTTCTCGCCGCCGCGGTTTCCCGCAACGCCGAGGCGCAAGAGCCGTCGCAACTCCCTCCCGGCGCGCCTTCCGCCTTCGGCACCGGCCCGGCCGTCGGCCCTGAAGTTTCTCCCGACACCTTCGCCGAAGCCGAGAAACTCGCCCGCGTGGAACTCCGGCCTGCCGAGCGTACGCAAGCCGCCGCCTCCTGGCGCGTGAACATGGCCGCCCTGATGGAGCGCCGCACCGGCCCGCGCAACGTCTCTCTCTCTCCTCCGCTTGCTCCGTTCTCGCGGTACGATTCCGTGCTTCCCGGCCAACATCCTGCCGCCGAGCGCGATCGCTTCGTCCGCACCAATTCCGACCCCGGCCCGCTCCCTTCGAACGACGCTGACATCGCTTTCGCGCCCGTCACCAAGCTCTCCCGCTGGATCGAGCACCGCGAGCTCACTTCCGAGCGGCTCACGCACACTTATCTCAATCGCATCGAACAATTTGATCCTAGACTTCGCTCCGTCATCACCCTCACTCGTGATCTCGCTCTTGCGCAAGCCAAAAAAGCCGACGCCGAAATCGCTGCCGGCAAATACCGGGGCCCGCTCCACGGCATCCCCTGGGGCGCAAAAGATCTCCTCGACACCGCCAACATCCCCACCACCTACGGCGCAGAGCCTTTTCGCAACCGCATCCCGGTACAAGACGCCGTCGTCGTCCAGCGTCTCGAAGACGCCGGAGCGGTTCTGATCGCCAAACTCAGCCTCGGTGCGCTCGCCCTCAATGACATTTGGTTCGGTGGCCAAACCGTGAATCCGTGGCTTCTCGAAGAAGGTGCGTCTGGCTCGAGCGCCGGTCCGGGCGCAGCCACCGCCGCCGGCCTTGTCGGCTTCTCCATCGGCAGCGAAACCGGCGGCAGCATCGTCAGCCCCAGCATGCGATGCGGCATCACCGGCCTTCGTCCCACCTACGGCCGCGTCCCGCGCACCGGAGCCATGACGCTCTGCTGGTCGCTCGACAAGCTCGGCCCCATGACTCGCTCCGTCGAAGACGCCATGCTCGTTTTGCAAGCCATCACCGGCCCCGACGCCGGCGACGTTTCGAGCGTTCCGAGCCACCTCGACTTCGATTCCGGTGCATCCATTAAAGGACTTCGCGTCGGTTACTTTCCTAACTGGATGAAGCAGCCTCCCGCCACGGACGTCGACCGCGCTGCTCTCGAAACGATCGAGAAACTTGGCATGCGCGCCGTCGAAGTCTTTCTTCCGGATTGGCCTTACGGCTCGCTCAATGTCAATCTCTTCGCCGAAGGTGCCGCCTCTTTCGAGGAGCTCACGCTCTCCCACGGCGTCGATCAGCTGAAAATGCAGACACACGACTCCTGGCCCAACCTTTTCCGCCAAGCGCGTTTTCTTTCTGCCGTGGATTTCGTTCAGACCGATCGTTTCCGCCGCAAAGTCTGCCAGGAGATGGCGCGCCTTTTTTCCGATGTGGATCTGCTGCTTGTTCCTTCGCTCCGCGACGAAATGCTCACCATCAGCAACAACACCGGCCATCCTTCACTGACGCTTCGCGCCGGTTTTGTCGAAGTCTCCCAAGTGCGCTCCGATTGGGCGCCCGACCCGCAGCACCCCCTGCCAAAATTCGTTGCGCCGCGCCGCGTTCCCCACGGCATCACGCTGATCGGCCGCTTGTTTGATGAGGGCACGCTCTGCCGGGCCGGCATGGCCCTGGAACGCGTCTTCGGCGTTGCCTCCGACCGTCCCGCTGGTTTCTAAGCCAGGCGCTCAGAGCGGGCTTTGCTCCGGCCCCCAGACGGCGTATGACAAAGACGACACGTAATGACGTTTGCCGGTCGCCCACGCACCTAGACCGAGGAGCATGGCCATGTTTTCGAGCCGCCTGAAACCGGTTCTCAAACGGTGCTTGTCCCGCCTGGATGGACAAGCGCATCGTTAAGGCCGAAGATACGCGTCGTTTTGGCGGGCCGCTATCTGCCGTATACCAGCACGCGAAACGTCCCCGGAATCGCCTGCCGCCGCCCGTTTGTGCCCGCCGGCGCAAAATCTGCCGTATCCACGAAAATGTTGTGCGTCTTCGTGTCCAAACCCATGGTCTTGGCGCCCAATTCCGTCTTCACCTGCTCTACCTCACTGAACTTGTCCGGTGTGTCTTCGTGGAAGATGTGCACAAAACCTTCGCGCGTCGAGACGTACACTATCCCCGTCTCCGGCTCAAACACCGCCGCATCCACGCCCCCGGTGATCGGGAACGACTGGATCGCTTTCCCGCTGTCCGCGTCCAGCACTACCAGCATCTGCGGCTTCCGCCCCGCGCTGAAGAGCCTTCGGTGCGCGGTGTCCATCGCGAGCGCCGTGGGCGCTCCCGCGGGCGCCACCGGCCACCGCGACTTGATCTTCAGCGTGTTCGAATCAACGGCCACTAGCTCGTTCTTATCTTCGATATTGACAAACACCGTGCCTTTGCCATCGGCCACGGCAAACTCCGGCCCACCACCGAGCGCGATCGTCCCCACCACGTTGCCGCTCTTCGCATCGATCACCGTGGCGCTGTTCGGGTCGCCATTCATGACGAAAACACGCCTCGACGCCGGATCGTACACCACGCTGTCCGCGTCCTTGTCCGCCTTCGCTTCGCCAATCACTTTTAGCGTTTTGGGATCGAAAATGATCACTTTCCCTTGCTCTCCATCGGTGATGAACCCACGGCCAAACTCGTCCGCAACCGCCACCCCGTGCGTCAGCTTCAAGCCCCCAATGGTGCCCACCACGCTGCCGTTATCCGCGTCGATCACTTTGATTTCCGTGCCGTGCGACAAATAGACCCGCCGCGCCGCGGAATCCACCATGATGTAGTCGAAGTACTCCCGCGTGCTTCCCTCCGCCGCGGGGAAATTGTATTTCTTCAGCTGGTGGTAGCTTTCGGCCGCGCGCGCCGTCGCCAACCCGGCGAGCGCGATCACGGCTGCGCTTACCACAACCGCCACAATGCCGCCCCTCATCTTTCCGAAGCGAATCTGTCGCCTTGTTCTCGAGAGTTTTCCACTGCTCGCACCAAAAAGTCTCATCCTAATCCCCCCTCGATCGAATGTTCCAGCCAGCCCAACCTATCACAGGGCAGATAAACCAGTCATAAATACGGCATGCAACTCGCCATTCCCGGTCACCGCTTTTGTTCGCGCCGTCGTAGGGCAGGGCATCCGTTTGGTTTGACGTCCGAGATGGATTTGGCTAATTGGTCTCGCTTCGTCCGCCCCGGTTGCTGCTCTTCGGCGCGAATGCTACGATTTGTTGTTCTATGTCCCCCACTGACACCGGGCAGAGCGGAGCGTGTCGTCCTCGTGTAGGCATCCCCTGGCGCACGTCTGCCGAAGAGGAAGAGGCCACGATAAGCGGCAAGCGCGGCAAGACGCAGGACTACATGAGTGCGGTTGAAAGAGCAGGGGCCGAGGGCGTACTCGTTCCGTTGAAGGATGAACCAGCAAGAAATCACCTAATCCCGACGCTCGACGGCTTTGTCCTCCCCGGCAGCCCCGCGGACGTTGCGCCCCGGCAATACGGTTCGGTCAACCGGGGGTTGTCCGCGCCCGCGGATGCGGCGCGGGAAGAGGCTGACCGTGCCATCCTCCAGCATGCCTTTGCCGAGAAAAAGCCGGTCCTGGCCATCTGCTACGGCTGCCAACTCCTCAACGTCTATCTGGGCGGCACGCTCATTCAGGATCTTAGGGCGGAGACGTCGACCGCAGCGCCTCATCGCAAAAAGGATCTCGTGCCGGAACCCCAGGACGATCCGACCCATCCGGCCACTTTGGTGTCCGGAAGCCGTCTCGCCACGCTTGCCAGGGGGACGCAAGCGGTCATCAACAGCTCGCATCACCAGGCGATTCGGGAGCCGGGCAAGCATTTGCGCGTTACTTCGCGCGCCTCCGACGGGACCATCGAGGGCGTCGAGTGGACGGGCGATTCCAACTGGGTCACCGGTGTGCAATGGCATCCCGAGCGCATGCTCGGAGACGCATTTTCAGAGCGATTGTTTCGTGAGTTCGTTACCGCTGCCGCAGACGCGCGCGAGGCGGTCGCTCACAAGACGTAGCAAGACCAGTTTCCCGTTTCAATTTCCAAGTTCGCTTTTCGCGTTCCAATCGGGGGTGTCATGATTTCTCTCGCAGGCAAAGCGGCGCTCATCACCGGCGGCTCGCGCGGCATCGGCGCCGCGGCGGTCAAAATGTTTGCGCAAGCCGGCGCCGACGTGGTTTTTAGTTACTTCAAATCCAAGGATGCTGCCGTCCAAATTCAGCAAGAAGCTCGGAAACACGGCACGCGCGTGGAGGCCTTTAAAGCCGATGTCGGCAGGCACGCCGAGAACAAGAGTCTCGTCGACCACTCGATCGCGCGGCTGGGCCGCCTGGACATTCTCGTGGCCAACGCCGGTATTTGGAATCTCGAGGATCTCCCCATCGAAAAAATGTCCGAGAAGCAGTGGGACGACATGATCCGCACGAACCTCAAAGGCATTTATTCCATCGTCCATTTTTCCGTGCCACAGATGATCAAGCAGAAGTCCGGCAAAATCATCACCATCAGCTCCACCGCCGGGCAGCGCGGGGAATCCCTCCACACGCACTACGGCGCTTCCAAAGGCGGCATCATCAGCTTCACCAAGGGTCTGGCTACCGAGCTCGCGCGCCACAACATTTTGGTGAACTGCGTCGCCCCCGGCTGGGTGGCCACGGATATGTCCAACCCCGTGCTTGAGACAAAAGCCGGTCAAAAAATGGCCGGCACGGTGATTCCGCTGCGCCGCGCCGGCACTCCGGAAGAAATTGCTGGGCCGATCCTCTTTGTCGCCTCCGATTTAGCCAACTTCATGACCGGTGAAGTCATCAATGTAAATGGAGGCGCGGTCCTGTGCGGATAACGCTTGGCCAATTGGTGTCGAGAACCTCAGCTGCAGTCGCTGTTTTTGCCGCTGTCTGTCTTGTTCCACTCGCCCACGCGCAAAATCCCGAAACCATGATGCCCGAACAAAGCGAAGCGAAGGGCAAGCAAATCCTGCATGAGCTCATCAACGGTCTCGGGGGCCCGGGCTATTTGGAAGTGCGGGAGAGCGAGTGTTCGGGGCGACGCGCGCTGTTTGGCCACAGCGGCGATCTCACAGGCTACATCGACTTCGACGATTTCCGCCACTATCCCGATAAGGCGCGCATCGAGTACATTGCCAAGAGACACAATACCCTCCTCCTGTCGCTGGTTGGTCTTGATGGATTGGATTTTACCCACGGCGGAATGGTGATCACCTTGTATAACGGCGATCTCGGCTGGTCCTACGATCGCAGCGGCATCAATGAGTTGCCCGCGCCTGCCGTCACGGATTTTCAGGAGGCCATGAAGCGGAACGTCGACAGCCTGTTGCGCTTCCGCCTCAACGAACCTGGTCTTACCATTCGCTTTGGCGGCAGCGACACCGTTGATCTCAAGCAGGTCCAATGGGTGGAACTCGACGACAGCGAAGGCCGCAAGTACCGCCTCGCGGTCGATCACTCCACGCATCTTCTGGTCCGCGCGGTGGTCAGCACGGAGGATCCGGAGAACCAGCAAATCAACGATGACAGCACCATTTATACGAATTACCACCTCAAGGACAGCGTCTGGACACCCATGCAGGTTACCCGCGAGCACAACGGCCGGAGAACCGCGCAGTTTTTTTATGACAACTGCCGCTACAATCCCAGCTTCCCACAGGATCTTTTTTCGAAAGATTCACTGAAAACGCGCGGCGCGGAACTGGTCTCCAAGAAGAAATAGGCCCTGGCGAAGGAAATCAACCCTGCATTGCGAGATAGTCTGGTTGCGTGCTCTGTATTTGCTAAGTGATAAACAATGCCGAGGAACGCGCCATTTTGCAATTTGTTACATTCTCCCCATCATCCGTACCCCTCCGGCCCCCTATAAGTATGATATAGTATGTGTTCCTGAAAAAGTACTATGCCTAGCGGCACTTGCGAGCCATGGTCCCCGGCCGTACAGGTGCCTATAACTGGCATTTGGGACGTCGCTTATTCCTAGATAACCAGTTCCGCCTTCGGACGAGGAATGACCTTGAGTAAGAGTGCAACCCGGCCGGGCACTCCGCGAAGCGCCGCCGCCGGCTTCAGCATGATCGAGCTGGTGGTTTCCCTCTCGGTGATGTTAATCCTTACGGCCCTGGCGGTGCCGTCTTTGATGCGGTCCTTGCGAACTTATCAGCTCAACAGCGCGGCCGCGCGGGTCTCAGACATGATGAAATATACGCGCTTTGAAGCCGTTCGCCAGAACAAGAAAATGAGTTTCCTGTTGACGGCTAGCGGCCCGGGTTGGATCGTTTGGACGGGGCCGTCCACCGATACGGCCCCCTCTCCGACCGAGAAACAGCTTCTCATCGCCGGTTTTGTGTACCTGGTTACAGCCGGGGCGCCTGCCGGTCCGAACATCGCCGGCGGCGGCGCGCTCACGATGCTCTCCGCAAGCGTCTGCACTCACGCTTGTTTCGCCTTTGACGCCCGGGGCGCCGTCTCTAACCTTCAAGGTTACGTGATGTATATTGGTGGAATCAACGACCCGGATACCAGCTATCGCGCCATAGTTTTGCTTCCTTCCGGGAGCACGCAAGTGTGGAGTGCTCCGGCCGGAGGTCCCTGGCACCAGGTGAACTGAGTTATATGACGCTGCGGACTTCCATGAAGTGGTCGATAACAAGACTTCGCCGACGTCAGCGGGGCTTTAGCATCCTCGAGATGTTGATTGCTACCGTCATTCTGCTTGTCGGTCTGGTGTCCGTTGCCCAACTCGTTCCTGCCTCGCTGCTGCTAAATTACCGCAATCGCATGGATTCCTCGGCTCTGGTGTTTGCGCAGCGAAGATTAGACCAGATGCTGGACCAACCGCTCACGTCTAGTTCCTTTGTCGATGACCTTGGGAATACCTGCCAGCTCGGAGATCCCGCAAACCCCGACGTCGTCCAGGGAACCAACGTTGTGAACCTCAACAACGAGACGCTCATCGATTTTAGCGGGGCGACTCCGCCGGCTTGGCCGACGAACGGCTATGGTTTTACCTATCAGGATCCCAAAGATCCGAATGGAATCAGCTATGACGTCCGCTGGGCGGTCATTGTCACCGGCAACGGTTCGGTAGCCTATTCCAAACGCTTTCTCCTTGGCGTTCGGCAAGTCGGCGGAAACGGTTTCTTTCTTCCCGTCACCCTCGACACCATGGTGACCAGATGAAGCTAGGCCGCAGGCACACGCGCGAGCGCGGCTTCACGCTCATCGAAATGGTGGCCGCGCTCGGCATCTTTCTTTTGGTCACCGGAGCGGCTTTCACCTTATTGACCTCTTCGCAGCAGCGCTACCGGACCGAGTCGGAAGTTCTGACCTCTTTCCAGGAAGCCCGCCTCGGCCTCGACCAAATGGTGCGCGATATCAACGACGCCGGCTTTCCGCCGCCGAGTTTCGCCAACATTGATCCCACGAAAGTCACCAGCGCGCCCTTCGGTTGGAGCCCCGGTTATACGATGATTCCGCAAAGCCCCTGCCAGATCGTAACCGGCGGCGGTGGGCCGTGCTTCACGCCAACAGATTTCGACATCATCATCGAAACCGAGCCGAATCCGAATGACCCGGCTTGTACTCCCAACTGCTCGGTCCAGTGGATTCGCTATCAATTGCAGGGGACCACGCTCATGCGCGGGATGGTTCCCAAACAGGCTTCGCATGACCCGGCTGTGGATAGCTCCGCCGCCGGGGTTCTCGTGCCGTTCGTCCAGAACGTCGTGAACAATTCGCCCACTCTTCAGATCGGTCAATTTCAATTAGAGGCGGCCTATCCGGCGGTCTTTCCGGGAGGGGCTCCCGTGCCTATCTTCCAGTACACGTGCGATACTCCCAGCACGCCCCTGAACCCGGCGCAGCCTTGCCCCACGCTAGGAGCACCGGATAACTCCCCGACAAACATTCGGGACGTTTCCATTACCTTGATTGTGGCCGCGCCTTTGCCGGATGCTACGACGGGCCAGCCGCGCCTTGTACAATTGGAAGGGAGGGGCCGCCGCATCAATCCGAATCAATGAGGTTCGTAGTAGGCTGGTATTCGGATTTGGTTGTAACCTTGTTGCCCTTTACGGCCATGCCGAGCGAAGCGAGAAATCCCTCTTCGTAGGGGCATGAAGGGCCAAGCTAATGGCTTTCGCCAGATCGAAATGAGACTGCGAAGAACAACCCGAAAGCGTCGGCAGGAAGCCGGAATCGCCCTGCTCATCGCCATTTTCATTTTGCTGCTGATTGGGGTTGTGGCCATCGCCCTGGTGGTTTCCTCGGGAACGGAATCAGCGCTGGCGGGCAACTATCGTTCCTCGACCAACGTATACTACGCGGCCGTGGCGGGCCTGGAAGAGGTCCGTGCGCGGCTGCGTTCCAATAATCCCAACTCTTTCAATAACACCGCGCCGGGATTCCTGCCGCCCCCGGCCACGCCGCTCGGGGATTGCGCTCCCGTCTACGTCATCAACTCCCGCGGGGGCGAGGCTATTACGCCCTGGGACCTGGGTTCCGGCTATCCCGACACGCAATTCGGCCAGGAGCATGGCGCCGCGTGCGGAGGGGCCATAGCACCTCCCAGCTCTTCGCCGGCCACCTCCTCGGTTTGGAACCGGAGTCCGCTGAATGTCTTACCCTTTCCAGGTCCGCTCTACAAATGGGTACGCCTCAACGGTGTCTCCGAGAAATCCCTGAATTTGGACGTCGATGCTGACGGTCAGGCGGACTCGATCACCCCGCTCTATTACAATAGCGCCGGAAATAGCTACAGCAATGATTCCGCCGTCGGCCCCCAGGCGCTCGAACTCACCGCTCTCGCCGTCCTCCCTAATGGCAGCCAGAAGCTGATGCAGTACCTGGTCGCCCCAATTTCCGTCTCGCTACCCCCTTTCCTGGCTGCGCTGACAATCGGTGGTAGCTCCGCAAACAGCGTGGCTTTTAGTGCACCAACCTCCAATGCAAACTACAGCATAAAAGGGGGCGACCAGGATTCTGTCAACGGGTGCGCACCCGGATTGCCGGTGCACGCCGTGGGGGTATTTAATGCCGCGGATCAGGCCAATGTCACCGCGGGCGGAAACGGCGGAACGGGAATCCCAGCCGCCGACAGACCAAATTACACCGGCAGTTCTGGCGCTCCCGATGTGAACGTCATCGCCACCGTTCCCGCTAGCCTGCAATCCCCGGCCCAGCTCGAAGCGTTGGTGCAGAGCATCATGCAAAGCGCGGATGTTGTCCTCCCCGGCCCCAATCTGCCGCCTTCTGTGTACTCGCCGAGCCCGGATCCCATGACCATCGTTGTCAACGGCGATCTTGACCTGACCGGGCATCAGACAGGCTATGGACTATTGCTCGTGCGAGGCAATTTGAACTACGGCCCCGACGCTTCTTGGGACGGCATCGTGATGGTGGTGGGAAAGGGAACGGTGACGGGCAGCGAAAGCGAAAGCGGCAGCGGCGAATTTGATGGTGCCTTCCTTTTGGCAAAGACCCTCGATGGCTCCGGACACACGCTTTCCCCCAATTTCGGTAGGGCCACCATGAAAAATATGGGCGGCAACGGCATTCGCTACAGCAGTTGCTGGACGCAAGCTTCCCAGCCCCTCGCCAGCGTCAAGATTCTCTCCTTCCACGAAATCTCGCAGTAGATTCCACATTGGACTCTCTCTAGATCTAGAGGGATCAAAGAGCCAAGCAACGCGACTTGTTACGTTATTACCCGTGCCCAGACGGGCACCCCGCTAGTGTTCCTGCTCCTCTTCCGTAATCTGCACAATCAACAAGACTTATGGCGATGCCCTCGGTGGCGCTCGACGTGCCCTTCCTACTCCTGCCGTCATGTCATGGGTCGACGCCTTACGTTCTTCCATAGTGGCGCGGCTCGAGAAACTTGCGGCATGAGGGAAACAATGAGGATGAACTGCAAACCAGATCAAGCTGAACACGATCGCAGTAGAGGCTTCTCCACGCTGGAAGTGCTCATGGTCATGTTCGTATCACTCGTCATCGCTGCTCTTGCGATACCCGGATTTGATCAAGTAAGGCGCACTCTGCGCATATCGGGAGACGCCCGGGACCTGAATGCCGCCATTAACCAGGCGAAGCTCATGGCGGCTGCCGACTTCACACGCGCCCGCGTGTACATCGACCTGGGCTTCAGCAACGTAAATACTTTCCATGTGGATGTGTGGAATAAGGCTAACAACTGCTGGCAAGTCGTCGGTGATGTCAACAACCCGTGCCTGACCCCGGGAGTCAGCCCAGTTCAATACCTCTCGCCGGGCGTCAGCTTTGGCACCGGCGGAGTTGGCGCGCCGCCGCCGAATACACAGCCAAACGGCATAGGACAAGCACCGAGGTGCTACAACGTACATGGAAATAGATTCGGGCAAGTGGCGACGACCGCCTGCATCACCTTCAGTTCGCGAGGCATACCCATCGATCCCAACACTGCACTGCCGAACCCAAACGATGCTGTCTACATGACCGACAACACGCAGGTCTACGCAGTGACCATTGGCCCCACGGGCCTTACCCAGGTCTGGGCCACCAGCGCAAACGGCAATGGAAACTGGTATCACAAGTGAGGAAGGCGGAAATGAGACTTCACGATTCAGCACGATTTTGGAGTGGCCAAAAGAAATCCCAGGCGGGCATAAGCCTGGTCGAAACCATGATCGCGTTATGCCTGCTTCTGATCGCTGCGGCTGGCATCATGACCATGGCGACCGTGGCCATGACCACCACGGAAAACCAGGGTCATCTGGCCGCGCGCACCGCCGAATACGCGCAAGACAAAATGGAGCAGCTTCTCGCCCTCCAATATCCTGATGGCAAGACCGATACAACTGTTTTTCCTTCAGTGGTTACGGGGGCCGGAACGGGGCTGACGCCGGGCGGTGGCTTGAACCCCAATGCGCCCGTCGCCGGGTATTCGGACTTCGTGGACAAGAGCGGGAACCCAGTCGCCGCTGGGGCCAACTGGCAATATGTCCGGGTCTGGCAAATCACGGAAAATGTGGCACTGCAGTTGAAGACCATCACCGTTCTAACCCAGGTTCGCTACGACGTGGGTCAGGGCGGCATTCTTCCCAAATCCGCCTTAACTTGCTTGAAATCAAGTCCTTTCTGATGGTCGTATGCGGCGAATCGAGAAAGAGTGAAAGGTTATGATGCGCAAAAAAGAAGCTGGCTTCACGCTGATGGAAACAATGGTGGCTTTGGTGGTTCTCTTGGCCGTTTCGGCAGTCGTCATGTCCGGGATGATGCAGATGATCAAGACCGAGGGAACCATCACGAATCGCACGGAAATGCACACCAGTGTGCGCAGCGCGACAGAGCTGTTGGAGCAGGAAATTGGCCAGGCCGGGAAAATCTCTCTGCCTCCGCCCCCTGCAGGCATAGCTTGGGTATTGTCGCCGCCAGGCGTACCGGCAGCCGCGTTTGGTATCACACCAGACCAACCGGTTACCTTAGCAGTGACTTTCAACGTTTTCGACACTACCCCTGCCAACGTCCCAGTTCCTGTCCTGTTTGAAGGTGAATGGATAACTATAGATACCGGGCTGAACAAGGAGGCGGTGCAATTAACCTGCGCCGGAGGGCCTGGGAACTGTCCGAATCCCTCGTATACATGGAACGCGACCTTTTATTATAGCCATATACCTGCCGCGATTCCGGGAACCGGCACGGTCGGTGTTCCGATCAGCGTGCCGGGAGCCTTCTCCGCAGGCATCATCCCGCCCGCAGCAGGGGTCATGGCTGCGCCGCCCCCAGGTTATGCGGGCTATCCGATGTTCCCTGCGGGCTACCCCTACGGTGACGCGCCTGGGAATGGATCGAGTGGCACGGTGCTGAAACTGTTCGGCGATATCAACGGCGATGGCCACATGGTTTACGTCGAGTACACGTGCGTCCCCGGCACCCCACAGGCTCCGGGATTTCTGTACCGCAATCAGGTGAATTCCTGGGATTTACCCGCGGTGCCTCCGCTCGATCCCTCGAAGATGGTACTAACCGGTGTTCTTGCGAATCCGGCTAATCCTGGCGGAGCGGCCGTCCCCTGTTTTACCTATCAACTTCAGACGCTGGCAGGTGTCAGCGCAGCGGCCAAGGACATGACCTTTGTGACCGACGTGGCGGTTACGCTCACCGTGCAGACGCAGAATCCCGATCCACAAGTGCCCCTGGTCAATGGGCGACCCAATTACCAGACCGAGACCAAGGCGCTGCTGAACGTCTCGCCGCGAAATGTTTTCGACGCTTATGAATTCGCGACTCTTGATTATCTAAACCGTATTCAGCCTACACCATTGATCATCAAAGGTAATACTTTGCTCAATTACCAATGAAGGTGCCTTGAAATACGGAAACGGAGAAGTATCCATGAAACGAAACAACGAAAAAGGTTCCGCGCTGATCTTTGCCTTGATTCTCCTGCTGGTGCTCTCGGCCATGGCCGGTTCGCTGATGTTCCTGTCCAATTCCGAGACCTATTCGAGCATGAATTACCGCACGATGACCCAGGCCCGCTACGGGGCGGAGGCCGGTGTGCACGCGGCGGCAAACTTCATCATGAACACCTATGTGCCGCCCGCCGCCCCTGCAGGCGGCAATTTCGCGGGCTTTACCACAACCACTTATCCGGTGACCGATGCCGGAGGCGTGAATCCAATCTTCCTATCGACGCTAAGCTCGCAGGCGGCAAATTATCCGAATCAAACCCAGCTGGCTGCTTTCGCTAACGCCATGAACTTCAACCAGCCCCTGCAGGCGGGTCCCAACACGGTCAAGTATTCGGCTTCCGCGGAGTTGATGTCCATGGTCTCGATTTTGCCGTTCGGAACCACCACTCCGGTGACCATTCAGACCTGGCAGATCACCGCGCATGGAGACGTCGCCAACGTGCAGAATGGCGAAGCCGAAGTGCAAACGACGCTGGAACGCTACATTTCGCCGGCTTTTGCTTACGCCGCATTTGCAGACGCGAACGGCTGCGCGTCCTTGAGCTTCTCCGGCAATGGCACAACCGACAGTTATGACTCCGGAGCATTGCCCTTGGTTGGTGGAGTGGCCAGCGCCCCCTCCTCTTTCAACAACTACGGAGGCAACGTCGGGACCAACGGGAACGAAAGCAACAGCGGCTCCAATCCGACCATCCACGGCACATTGTCAACTCCCAATGCGGGCTTCGGCGTGTGCACGGCAGGCAACGTCACGGCTTTTTCCGGTAGCAACCTGAATCAGGTCACTGGCGGGCTCATCCAGTTGCCGCAGTCGGTGAGCTTTCCTACCCCCGCGGTTCCACCACCAGGAACGACCGATGTCACCAGCACGCAGACGCTCGCTCCGGGCAGCTATCAGGACATCACTCTTGCCGGCAATGACGTAGTAAGTTTGACTCCCGGCGTCTATAACATCAACAGCCTATCGATCACCGGCAATGCTCGGCTGGCAGTTGCTCCGTATCCCGTCGGCAGCCCGAATGCTGGCCAATACGGCCCCGTTATCATCAACGTGACGGGAAACAATAACGCCACCCCGATCGACCTGGAGGGCAACGGCATCTCCAACCCGACTTATAATCCAGGGGACCTGCAAATCCTTTATGCCGGGACGGGCACGATTAAACTCGCCGGCAATGGCTCGAGCGCGGCTGTCGTCTACGCTCCGAAAGCCACCGCCGATTTCAAAGGGAACGCGTCCTTCTTTGGATCGGTCATCGCCAATCAGTTGCTAGACGTCGGAAATGGCGCCATCCACTACGACATGAAGCTGAAGAAGGAAATGTTCACGATTGGGGACTACATGCTCAACTCGTTTACCTGGAACAAGTACTGATTTTCAGCCATACCGGGGATTTCCCCCTTCCGTGATGCAACGGGCCGGCCTCGAAGCCGGCCCGCGCCTTTTACGCCGAGCGGTTCGAGCGTTTTGGCGTGCAACCGTTCGGGGCGCTATAATCCTCTGATGCGAAACAACCCGGGAAGTGCGCCGACGCACGGCACCACGGTTTTGTGTGTGCGCAAAGACAACAAAGTGGTGCTCGTTGGCGATGGTCAGGTGACCATGGGCGATCACGTCATGAAGCACACCGCGCGCAAAACCCGCCGGCTGTACAACGACAAGGTTCTGGCGGGATTTGCCGGCTCGACCGCCGACGCCATCACCCTGTTTGAACGCTTCGAAGGAAAACTGCAGGAAACTTCAGGCAATCTGCAGAAGGCTGCCGTGGAACTGGCCAAAGATTGGCGCAAGGACCGCGCGCTGCGTCACCTGGAAGCCATGCTTATTGTGGCCGACAGCAAGAGTACCTTCATTGTTTCCGGCAACGGCGATGTCATCGAGCCGGACGACGGGATTGTGGCGATTGGTTCCGGCGGCAGCTATGCTTTGGCCGCCTCGCGCGCGATGTTGAAACATTCCAAGCTGTCCGCCAAAGACCTGGCTATGGAAGCGATGCGCATCGCCAGCGAAATCTGCATTTATACCAATGCAAATTTCACGGTCGAAGAGCTGTAACGGGTGGTTGAAGACCGCGGCCACACCCGCGAAGCGACGAGGAATCCCTGTTTTGCCTGGCCTTTGCCGGAAAGGGATTCCGCGAAACGGTCGCAACCAGCGGCAAAGTTCGGGCGCGTCGGCCTACTCGATTTCATTTGTAAACCATCTCCGGGCCTGTAGCATCTCTTAATGAGGGGGTGTTAGTCTTGGCTGTGCCTCTATTCATTGAAAACCTGAGACTGATATCTCGGCCTGGGACTGAGAACGCGGATGACCACTAAGTCCGAAAAGGAAATAATTCTCGCGCCGGGTGGTAACGGCGCCGTCACCGGAGAAGCAGAGGAGCTTCTTCCGGCGCTCGACGACATGACGCCGCGCGAGATCGTCCTCGAGCTCGACAAATACATCGTGGGGCAAGCGGCCGCGAAGCGCGCTGTCGCCGTGGCCCTGCGGAATCGAGTTCGCCGGCAGAAGCTGCCTCCCGAACTCGCAGACGATGTCCTGCCGAAAAACATTCTGATGATCGGGCCGACGGGCGTGGGGAAAACCGAGATTGCCCGGCGTCTGGCTCGGCTGGCCGGATGCCCGTTCATCAAGGTGGAAGCTTCGAAATACACAGAAGTGGGCTACGTCGGCCGCGACGTCGAGTCCATGGTGCGCGACCTCGTCGAGACTTCCATCGACATGATCCGCGAGGAAAAGCTCGATGAAGTCGCCGACCGCGCCGAACAAGCAGCGGAAGAGCGCGTGCTCGATGTTCTGTTGCCGCCGCTGCCTTCTCCCGCTCCAGGCACGCCCGAAAGCGAGGTCACCGCACAGCGCGAACAAAACTTGCGCACGCGCGAAAAGCTTCGCGTCCAGCTTCGCGAAGGCAAGCTCGACCAGCGCATGGTCGACCTGGAGGTGCGCGAACGCTTGATGCCCGCGTTCGAGATCATTTCCAATCAGGGCGTCGAGGAAATGGACAACAACATCAAGGAGATGTTTTCCAACATCTTCGGCCAGCAGAAAAAAAAGCGCAAAATGACCGTGGCCGACGCGTTCGAATACCTTATCCAGGAAGAAGAAAACAAGCTGCTGGACATGGACCTGGTCACGCGCATGGCCGTGGAGCGCGCGGAACAAATGGGCATCATCTTCATCGACGAAATCGACAAAGTCGCGGGGCGCGAAACCGGCCATGGCCCCGACGTTTCGCGCGAAGGCGTGCAGCGCGATATTCTCCCCATCATCGAAGGAACCACCGTCAACACGCGCTACGGCATGATTCGCACCGACCACATCCTGTTCATCGCGGCCGGGGCTTTTCACGTGACCAAGCCTTCCGACCTGATCCCCGAACTTCAGGGACGCTTGCCCATTCGCGTGGAGCTGCAATCCCTCAAGGAAGAGGATTTCATACGAATTCTGACCGAGCCGAAGAACGCGCTTATCAAGCAGTATGCCGCGCTCCTCGAAACCGAGGGCGTGAAGCTGACTTTCACCGAAGACGCGGTTGCCGCCGTCGCCCGCTTGGCCACCAGCGTCAACGAGCAAACCGAAAATATCGGCGCGCGTCGCCTGCACACAATCCTCGAAAAAGTTCTTGATGAAATTTCCTTCGAGGCGCCCGACCTCAAGAAAAAGAACGTTAAAATCGACGCCGCTTACGTCAACAAACAGCTCTTGGACATTGTCAAGAACCAGGACCTCAGCCGCTACATTCTGTGAGTGTCGAAAATGGAAACTGGAAAATGCAAGATCGCGAAGGGAAGTATCACCGCTCCCTGGAAAGCCCGGATGGGTCCGCTCCCGTCATCCCACCTGCGGTTTCCATTTTTCCTGTAAGGGAAGCGCTTCCTCACATTGCCGTACGCGCGGCGCGATGGCTCGGCATTTTGCCATGTCCATTTCCCATTTCGCCTTCGCGAGCCACGCGACGCGCTTGGCGGGAGACGGCTCTTCTTCGTAAGGCACGGGTCACCGGTCACTGGTCAGGGTTCCTAGCGGTTTTCTGTTATCTATTCGCCCCTTTCTTTTCTGGCTGCGGCGCTCCGGGTGATCCTGTTCCGCCTTCTCCGACCGTCCCCGTTGCTGTTTCCGACCTCGTCGCGTGGCAGGCCGGTGACGGCGTTGAACTGGTTTTCTCACTTCCTGCAAGATCCGTTTTGGGAGAAAAACTCGGGACCGCTCCGGCCGTCGAAATCGTTCGCGGTTCTCTGAAACCGGATGGCGCACGCGATCCGAAATCGTTTCGCGTGGTCTACACCATCCCCGGGGCGGTGGTCGGCAACTACCTTGCCGCCGGCCATGTGCGCTTCAGCGATCCGATTTCGCCTCTCGAAACGAAAGCGCATCCCGGTGCAACGTATGCTTATCTCGTGCGAACGCGGCTCTCGACCAGGCGCGCCTCGGCCGATTCGAATGTGGTCACGGCGCGGGTGTTTCCCGTCCCGCAGCCTGTCTCTTCGGTGCGGTCCCAGGTCACCGAGACCGCCGTGAATCTCACCTGGCCTGTCCCCACGCAAACTTCCGCGGGCGAGCCGCTTTCTGGCATCTCTGGTTACCGCGTGTATCGCGGAGAAATCGATCCGCACGCACCCGAGCCCACAAGCAACGACCTTTCAGCCACTCATTGGATTTCTCCGCCGGCGCTTCTTGGGCCTTCCACAACAAACAGCTACAGCGACGCACAATTTGAGTTTGGGAAGACCTACGTGTACGCCGTGCGCACGGTCGTCCGTGCAGATGGAAGCGAAATCGAGTCGGACAACTCGGAGCCTCGTACGATCACGCCCCTCGATACCTTCCCTCCTGCCCCTCCGCAAGACCTCGTCGCCGCCGTGCTCCCCGGCGCAACTCCGTCTGCGTTCGTCGTAGACCTGTCCTGGTCCAGCAATCTTGAAACGGACCTGGCCGGCTATCGCGTCTATCGAAGTGAACAAGAAGGCGCGCGGGGACAGTTGATTACCCCGGATTTGTTGCCCGTGCCCGCCGTTCGTGACAGGTCGGTTGCGCTCGGGCATCGTTACTGGTACACCGTGACGGCCGTGGATCGCGCGGGCAACGAAAGCGGGCCCAGCCGTCCTGCTGCAGTTGACATCGCCGAACGGCCTTCGTAGATTCGGAGTTCGCTACGGGCGTCTTGGAGCCCAGCTTCGCATGCAACTTCGCACAAACTTGCCGGGTTCCCGCCGGCTCGGGTTTCTTCACAACGCCGCAATTCGCACGGGTGTGTACACGGGAATTTGCCTTAGTCTGGTTTTTACCACTTGGCTGGTCATCGCCAACCAGGTTCCGTTTCTGGAGCGCTTTGCCTTCGAGCGCAACGTCGCCGCCGCGGGGGTTTTTGTTTTTCTTGCTGCCGTCCCCGTTCTTCGGTTTCTTCGCTGGCCCGGGAATCTTCTGGCTGCCAGCATGATCGCCTGGGTGATCTTCAGCCTGGTCTACCGTGTTCTTTGCCTGATTTACCACGGGCTCGGCGATTGGCACAGCGCCTTTCAGGTCTTCATGGTAGGGGCGGTGAGTTACATGATGTTCACAACGCTATCCTGGATTGCCGCGATTATCCGGACGGCTCGCGCCGCCGAGATTTCTCATCCCAAGCGGCGGGCGAGCTGAAAACTCATGAGAATTTGCCGTTATCTCCCGCGTGACCCCGCTCGGACTCCGACACCCCGCTATGGGCTCATCGAAGGCCAAAGCGTCATCGAAATCAACGGCCTGCCCTGGGCGGAATGGACGCGAAGCGCGCACGCCTCGCCTCTGTCAGACATTCGCCTCCTGGCTCCCGCCGAGCCCTCCAAGATTGTCTGTGTCGGCCGCAATTACGCCGCGCACGCCGCCGAACTCGGCAACGAGCTGCCCAAAGAACCCTTAATTTTTCTCAAGCCCTCTACGTCGGTCATAGGCCCTGAGGAACCGGTCATCCTGACAAAATTCTCTCACCAAGTAGAGCACGAAGGTGAACTCGCCATGGTCATCGGGCGCCACTGTTCGCACTTGCGCGATACCGACGATGCGCTTTCTTATCTTCTCGGTTTCACCTGCCTGAACGACGTCACCGCCCGTGATTTGCAGAAGTCCGACGTGCAATTCTCCCGCGCAAAAGGCTTCGACACGTTCTGTCCCGTTGGCCCGCACATCGAGACCGATCTCGATCCTGCGAGCCTCCAGGTTGAGACGCGCGTGAACGGCGCGCTCCGCCAGTCCGGCAAGACCTCACTCATGATTTATCCCGTGCCCGTTTTGATCCGCTGGATTTCGCGCATGATGACGCTGCTCCCCGGCGACCTCATCGCCACCGGCACGCCCGCGGGCGTCGGCCCGCTGGTCTGTGGCGATACGGTCGAAGTCGCCATCTCCGGAATCGGCGTGTTGCGTAATCCGGTGCACGCACCCCCGGAACGATTCACCTGAAGCCCTAATTTCGCTAGAATACGCTGGAGTGGGGCCTGTGCGGCGACTGGGGATCGCACCCTGCAAATCCGACAGGAACGCGAGCACGAGCATCGGGCTTTAGCCCCCGGGAACTGCTTGCTACAGTTCTTGCATGCGCTCTAGCGGGGCTTGTTTGACGGTTGCCGTCGGTCGGTCGCGTCGGTATCGCCCGAGTCTTCCGTTCCCGCGAATCCCCTAGATCTAGCAAACGGAGTGAGAGCAATGCTTGCTGATTGGAAACTCGTGCTCGTCATGGGTGGAGCGGCAATCGCCGCCGTCGCCATGATTGTCTACGCGTTTCTCCGCCCGGAGGGTGACCCGGAAGACCAAGAACGCAGGCGCCGCCTTCACCTGAACCAGATCGGCCGCATCGCCGAAGGCCAGGTCGTGGACCTTGCCGAGCAGCCGCCCGAACCGAAGAAGCCGCGCAAAAAACTGTTTGGTTTTGGTGCCCGTCCGCTTGCGGACCTGCGCCCTCGCCATCTGGTCTCTTACAGCTACTCGATTTCCGGCGTGACCTATCACACCGCGCAAGACATCACCGGCCTCGAGAGCCAGGTGCGCCTCGACCGCCTCGTTCCCGGCCTGCCCGCCAGCGTAAAATACGATCCTTCCAATCCCGTCGACTCCATCCTCGTGGCCGACGACTGGTCCGGCTTGCGCTGAAGAACGAGGCATTGGCGTTCAGGTCACTCCACATGATCGCCCAACCACGTCCTGTACTGAGCCTGGTATCTTGCGAATACGCGCGGTGCGGTGGCGCCGCTTTCCCGAGAGCGGTCGTTTCGAGCGGCGGCTCGGGCTCGAGTGGAGGGAGGCATTCCCCCGGCCTGCTGGTCTTTTGAAGTGCCAGTCTTTACACGGAAAGGTGCGGAAAGGCGGACTGCAACTGACGACGCCACCCCTAATGGGCTATCCTTAGCTCTGGCCAGAGGAAGCGATCTAGTCCGGTCCAATGAAAACGATCCTTGCTTCGATTATCACCACCGTGCTCATCGTGGCGATGACGCTTGCCGCCATGTTTGCCCTGGTGTGGGCCACGGTGAAGGTGACTTCGCTCCCAACGCCCCTCGAACGCGCGGTCGGCATGGGCTTGGAACTGCTCCTTGGCATCGTGCTGCTCCTCGGCACCACTTGGCTGGCCACGCATTTGGCCGTTCGCATCTTCAGCCGGAAAGAGCCGCCGTCTGCGGACTTTTCCGAACTTTCCAAAACCGGCTTCGACGGGTCATCTTCTCCCATAGGGGCCCGAACCAACGCCCCGTCTGGCGCCCGAACCAGCGCCGTGTCGGGCGACCCATTCAAGGGAGGTTCCGTTGTCTGAGACCAAACGCGGCCTGCTCCCCACGTCCAAGGTCTCCGAAGCCCAGAAAGCCCCGCAGGCTACTGACCCTACCGCGGAATTGCGCCGCTTGGACGCGGAAGCCGAAGCCGGAGGCGGTTCCGAGCGCCGCGAGCGCGAACACCAGGCCGGCAAGTTGACGGCGCGCGAGCGCATCCACCTGCTCCTCGACGAAGGCACGTTTGAAGAGCTCGACAAATTCGTCCGTCACCGCTGCGTGGATTTCGGGATCGAGGAGCAGCGACCGGCCGGCGACGGATTCGTGACCGGCTTCGGGCGCATAGAATCGCGTCTGGTCTACGTTTTCGCGCAGGACTTCACTGTTTTCGGCGGCTCGCTCTCCGAAGCCAACGCGCAGAAAATTTGCAAAATCATGGACCTCGCCGCGCGCGTGGGAGCGCCGGTCATCGGCTTAAATGATTCCGGCGGCGCGCGCATCCAGGAAGGCGTAGCCTCGCTCGCGGGCTACGCCGACATTTTTTTGCGCAACACGCTTTCGAGCGGCGTCATCCCGCAAATCAGCGCGATCATGGGACCCTGCGCCGGAGGCGCGGTGTATTCGCCGGCGATCACTGATTTTATTTTCATGACGCGCGAGACTTCGTACATGTTCGTGACCGGCCCTGACGTCATCAAGACCGTTACGCACGAGGAAGTGACCAAGCAGGAGCTGGGCGGTGCGATGACGCATAACGAAAAAAGCGGCGTGGCCCACTTCGTCGCTCGCGATGACGCCGATTGCCTGGCGATGATCCGCGAGCTGATGAGTTTTCTGCCGTCGAACAATCTCGAGGATCCGCCGCGCCGGGCCACGTCTGATCCGCCCATGCGCCGCGATGAGGCCCTCAACAGGCTTGTTCCGCCGGACCCACAAAAACCGTACGACATCAAGGAAGTGATTCATTCCATCGTGGACGAAGGCTATTTCTTCGAGGTCCACGAACACTATGCGAAAAATCTTGTCGTTGGTTTTGCCCGGCTCGACGGCCGCCCCGTCGGTATCGTCGGCAATCAGCCCGCCTACCTCGCCGGGGTTCTCGATATCAACGCTTCGGTGAAAGGCGCGCGCTTCGTGCGCTTCTGCGATGCGTTCAACATTCCGCTGCTGACCTTTGAAGACGTTCCCGGCTTTCTTCCCGGAACGCAGCAGGAATTTGGCGGGATCATCAAGCATGGCGCGAAGCTGCTTTTCGCTTTTGCCGAAGCCACAGTTCCGAAGATTACGGTTATCACGCGCAAGGCTTATGGCGGCGCCTACTGCGTGATGGCTTCCAAGCACATTCGCACCGACGCCAATTTCGCCTGGCCCACCGCGGAGATCGCGGTCATGGGTCCGGAAGGCGCGGTGGACATCGTATACAAACGCGACCTGGCAAAAGCCGTGGAGTCCGGGCGCGAGAAACTGCGCCAGGAGAAAATCGCGGAATTCCGCGACCGCTTCGCCAATCCTTTTGTCGCCGCCGAGCGCGGCTACATCGACGCGGTGATCGAACCCGCCGACACTCGCCGACGGGTGATCACCGCGCTTCGCGCCCTCGATAACAAGCGCGACACCAACCCGCGCAAAAAACACGGCAACATCCCGCTCTGAGGAAGGAGTCGCGTTGCGCCCGGTTCAAGAGCGGCCATCGAACGCCAAGCGATCCCTTCGTCGAGCAAAGTTGCAGCGAATCGTGAATTGGTGGCGAAGGGCCGCGCAAGGCGGCGTAAGAGGCGCGAACTTCACGGCCGGAGCGGCGAGGTTTTCGCTCGAAAAAATCCTTCGCGATTTGGGAACCCCCGTGCCCTAAACGGGAAGGATTTACTTCAGCAGGTATTCCTGTAAGAACTCGACGGTGGCGTAGAACTGGAAGTCCTGATTGGGCTTCTTGCGGTAGCCGTGGCCTTCGTCATTGGCGATCATCAACCACACCGGTGTGCCGGCTTGTTTCAGAGCCTCGGCGATTTGCTGCGACTCGCTCACCGGCACGCGCGGATCGTTTTTCCCGGCGATGACCAACATCGGTTTTTTGATTTTCTCGATGTTGTTCATCGGCGCGATTTTCTCAAGATACGCGCGCATTTGGGGATCGCGCTCGTCCCCGTATTCAACGCGCCGCAGATCGCGCCGGTAGGCTTCGGTGTGCTCAAGAAAGGTCACCAGATTGGACATGCCCACGATATCGACCGAGCAGCGAATGCGATCGCTGTAAAATGTCGAGACCGCAAGGGTCATGTGTCCGCCGTAGCTTCCGCCGGTCACGGCGATGCGATCGCTGTCGAGTTCGGGCTGTGCAGCGATCCAGTCAAACAGCGCGTTGATATCTTTGTAGGTGTCCTCGCGTTTCATTCCGTTGTCGAGCAGAGAAAAGGCTTTCCCGTAGCCCGTCGAGCCGCGCACGTTGGGATAAATGAGCGCAATCCCCAATTCGTTCAGGAGGTAATGATTTCGCCCAAGAAATGTGGGAACCGATTGCCCTTCCGGGCCGCCGTGAATGATCAGCAGCACCGGCCGCTTGCCTCCGAATTTTGCAGGCGGCTTGTACAAGAACCCCGAAATCATTTTCCCGTCGAAGCTTTTCCAGTGGATGAGCTCCGCGGCGGGAAACGATTCGGTTTTCACAGCACTCTCGCTGTTGGTCCAGCGCTCAAGCTTTTCATTGGCAACGTCAATCGAGTAGCAGTCTCCCGGGCTGCGGGAATTGTTCAGCGAGAAACCGAGGTCGTGTCCGTTGCGGTGCCAGCGCAACCCGCCCACGACTCCGGTAGGGATGTGTGGCAGGGGCATCTCTTTGCCGTTCGTCGTGTCGCGGACGTGCACGACGCTCAAGCCTTCTTCGTCGGTCACAAAAGCGAGCAGCTTGCCGTCGTGCGCCAGATCGAAAGATTCCACGTCCCAGTGAATCGGCGTGGTGAGATAGGTCGGCTGCTTGGTTTCCAGATCGATGTACGCGAGGCGGTGAAACTCGGAGTCTTTGTCCGTGGTGACGTAAATTCCCTTGCCGTCTTTGCTGAATCGCGCTTCGCCGTACGAGACCTTCTCCGTGGCGTGGCGGGGCGTCAGTTCCGATTTCTGTCCGGTCACCGCGTCCACGAGCCACAAATACGACTCGTTGATCGAAAACTCTTCGAGAAGCAGAATCTTTTTGTCGTCGGGAGACCAGTCCTCGGGGCGCCAGCCGCCGCCGCTCAATGGCGTCAACAAATGATCCGTCTTGGGGTCGGCGGGATTCATCACCCATAAATCGGTGTCCTTGCCGGTGCGCCGCGTGGATATGTACGCGATGCGGTCGCCATCGGAGGACCACGGGCCCATTAGATTGCGCGATTTTCCGTCGGTCAGCAGCGTGACCTCGCCGCTCTTCGTGTCGTAGCGATAGAGTTGATACCATTCGCCGCCGCCTACGTCCTTCATGAACACAATGTAGTCGCCGGCGTTCGGATGAAAGCGGCCGTTCCCAACGGAATCCGCGAAAAAAGTCAGTTGCTGGCGCGCGCCGCCGGGAATGGCCACGAGGTGCAGCTGCGGCGTCTCGGCAAAGCGCGTCGAGATCAGGATTTCATGCCTGGTGGGATGCCAGTCGGAAAGGCTCGCGCTGCGAAACGCCGCATAACGTCCCGCTGTTTCCGCCAGCGCACTAGGAATTTTGGGAACCCCGTCAATTATCAAGCTTTCCGGGGGTGCGACGTAGGAGTCTTGTGCCATGGCCGGAAACACCGCCAAGGCCTCGAGCGCCACCAAGAGACAGTACCGTTTCATCCGGGTGAACCCTCCGTCAAAAGAAAGCTCCTGTATACACCATCGCCAGGGTGGGAAGAAAACATATTTCAAAACATCGCCCTCCCTTGTTCAGACGACCGGAGGAAACCTCCTGATAGCGCAAGTGCGCGTTGCTTCGCTCGATTCGCGAACCGTTCGCGTCCCGCTCCGTGATACTTTGGAGCGGTGCGCACGACAAGGGAGGGTCTCATGCACATGCGTCGAGCCGCGGCGGTTGCAACTTTCCTGCTGGTCACGGGCGCCCTTGGGCGCGCACAAACCAAGACGGTGGCGGAGCGCTTGGGCTATCCACCGGATGCGAAACTTCTGATTGTGCACGCGGACGATCTCGCGGTTGCACATTCGGTGGATGCCGCAAGTTTTGACGCCCTGGACAAAAACGCGGTGACTTCCGCAAGCGTGATGGTGCCGTGTCCCTGGCTGAATGAAGTTGCGGCCTACGCCAGAGGCCATGCCAGTGCGGATCTGGGTTTGCACCTCACGCTGACAAGCGAATGGAAGATCTACCGCTGGGGACCGGTGGAATCGAAGGATAAAGTGCCAAGCCTTCTCGATTCTTCGGGCGCTCTCTGGCCGGAAACGGCGCCCGCGGCGCAAAATATCAAACCTGACGAGGCGGAGCGCGAGATTCGCGCGCAAGTGGAACGCGCGGTGGCGGCGGGAATCCGGCCGACACATTTGGACAGTCACATGGGCGTGCTTTTCGCGAGGCCCAGTCTTTTCGCCGTGTATGTGAAGGTCGCTCACGAATACGGTCTGCCGTTTTTGGCGCCGCGCATTCCGGGAGATCCTCTGAAGTTCTCCTCGCAACTCTCGGGAAAGGACCCCGTCGTGGATTCGGTGGTGATGGCCAACCCTACGGTCCACGCGGACCGCTGGAAAGAGTTTTACGAAACGGCCATCAAGAATTTGAAGCCGGGGCTTTCGGAAATGATCGTGCACCTTGGTCATGACGACGCGGAGCTCGAGGCGGTGGCGCTCGACCATCCCGACTACGGTTCGGCGTGGCGCCAGCGAGACTATGATTTTGTGACCAGTGCGGAATTCAGGAAAATGCTCGAGGAGAACCACATTGTCCTCATCCACTGGAGGGACCTGGAGAAGCTGGCGAAGTAGCGGAACAGAGCCGGAGGATTAGCTCGCTTTTCTCGCCATGCTAAACTCTTTCCGCGCGACTCTTCTATGTTCAAGAAAATCTTGATTGCCAATCGCGGCGAAATCGCCGTGCGGATCCTCCGCGCCTGCCGTGAATTGGGCATTCGATCGGTCTCGGTATTCAGCGAAGTTGACCGCAAATCGTTGCACGTCCGGCTTGCGGACGAGGCCTACGGAATCGGCCCTGCGCCTTCGCGCGAAAGCTACCTCCGCATCGATAAGTTGATGGACGTGGCGCGCCGCGCGGGTTGCGACGCCGTCCATCCGGGCTACGGTTTTCTGGCGGAAAACGCGGCGCTGCCGCGCGCGTGCAAGGAAGCGGGAATCACCTTCATTGGGCCGCCAGCCGAAGCCATGGAAGCGCTGGGTTCAAAGACCGAAGCACGCCAGCTTGCGCGCCGCGTCGAAGTGCCCACCGTCCCCGGCACCAACGATCCGACCGAGAAATCGGCCGCGCGAGCCCTGGCCGAGAGCATGGGTTATCCCGTTTTGCTGAAGGCCGTGGCGGGCGGTGGCGGCAAGGGCATGCGGCTGGTTTCGAGCGACGGCGAATTCGAATCCGCGTTTCGCGACGCGGCTTCCGAGGCCATGAATGCCTTTGGCGATGAGCGCTTGTATCTCGAAAAATATCTGGAGCGCCCGCGGCACATCGAAATCCAGATACTGGCCGACGCGCGCGGCCGCGTGGTTTCTCTGGGCGAGCGCGAATGCTCGGTGCAGCGGCGGCACCAAAAAGTGGTGGAGGAAGCGCCGTCACCGGTTGTCACACCGGAATTACGCAAGAAAATGAGCGAGGCGGCAGTCCGGCTGGCTCGTGCGGGCGGTTACGTCAATGCCGGCACGATGGAATTTCTGGTGGACCAGCGCCTGAATTTTTATTTTCTGGAAGTGAACGCGCGCTTGCAGGTGGAGCATCCCGTCACCGAACAAGTCACCGGGCTCGATCTGGTAAAGCTGCAAATCGCCATCGCTGCGGGGCACGGCCTGCCGTTTGCCTGGGAGACCATCACCCCGCGGGGACACGCGATGGAAGTCCGCCTTTACGCCGAGGACCCGGAAAACAATTTCTTCCCATCGCCGGGAAAAATTCTCTCCCGGCAGGTTCCAAGCGGCCCGGGAATCCGCCTTGACGAGGGCGTCTACGAAGGCTGGACCGTACCCAACGATTACGACCCGCTGCTGAGCAAACTCATCGCCTGGGGCAACAGCAGGGAAGAGACCGTTGCGCGATTGCGCCGGGCGCTCGATGAATACACCATCACGGGCATTCGAACAAACGCAGGGCTTTTCCGGCGCATTCTTAGGGAACCCGAGTTTCTTCGCGGCGAGATTCATACCCGATGGATCGATGAGCTGTTGCGACCAGGGCGGGCCGCGGCGCGGTCCGCCTCGGACCGAGGAGGGGAAGCCGATTTAAATGCCGCCCGGGATGCAGCGGCCATCGCCGCAGCCATTTGGCAATCCCGGCAGAGTGCCGGGCAAGCTGCGGATGGCTCCGGCCCCAAGGAAACCTCGTCACGCTGGAAAAGGGAGGGGCGTCGGCAGCAACTGGACGGCATGCCATGAAATACGAGGTCCGCATTTCCGGCAAAACGCGCATTGTCGAGTTTGCGCGCAATGGCGATGGCTGGCAAGCCACACTCGATGGGGAAGCGGGCCTTGCCGATGTCGTCGAAACCGCACCGAACACCTTCTCCGTATTGGTTTCAGGACAATCTCACGAGATTTGCGTGACGCCGTCTTCCGACCGGCAGCTCGAGCTGCAAACCGGCGGCTTCGAATTCTCCGCCGAGGTGCTCGATCCGCGTTCGTGGCGTGGCCGCCACGGCGGCGCGGAAGCGGAGGGCCGCCAGCAAATTGCCGCGCCCATGCCGGGCAAAGTTGTACGACTGCTGGTCAAACCGGGGGACGCGGTAGAGGCAGGGCAGGGGCTGGTGGTCGTCGAGGCCATGAAAATGCAAAATGAGATTCGCTCGCCGAAAAGTGGGACGGTCGAACGCGTGCTGGTTGCTGAAGGTCAAGCCGTAAACGCGGGGGAAGCGCTGTGCGTGGTCGCGTGAGTTCAAAGAAATGACCGATCGAGATCCCTGGGTGGCAGGAAGACGCGGCCGCGAGGACAACACTGCCGAAAGAAGTTGATGCGACCCGAGGATCAGTGGCCGATGGAGCGAGGCGGCATGTAGGTCTTGGCGGCTTCGGGGAGCTTGCCCCCGGCTTCGATGACCTGCTGCGCCAGGTAATTGGTTACCTGAGCGTCATCGCGAGCGATGGCGAGATAGGCGGACCGCAGCAGCTGCTCCTTGCGGCTGCGCAGCGTATCGCGGATGTTCTGCTGCACCTGCGGTTCGGAAAGGCTGCGCTGGCCCGCGGCCTCGCGCGAGATAAGCTTCAGAATGCGGTAGCTGACGCCGGCCTGATCGCGCGCTTCGATGGGCTGGCTCACCTGCCCGGGCTTTAGAGCCAGAACCGCTCTTTTGAGGGCCGGATCGACCTGCGGCGAATTCAGCGCCGATTCCGGCACGTAGCCCAGGTCTCCGCCGGTTGAAACCGTGTTCATATCCTCGGAATAGTCCATGGCCAGCTGGGCGAAGTCCGCGCCGCTGTTGAGCCGGTCCATGAGCATTTTGGTCTTCCGCAGCGCTTCGGACTCGTTGCTGGCGTCGTCGTTCTTACGGTTGCGGATTTGCGGGTCTTTCCGCGGAGTAACCACGATCTGCGCGAGATGGTAAGTCGGCTCCGCGAAATTGAACTGTGCTTTGTTGGCGCTGTAGTAGTCGGCAACTTCCTGATCGGTGATGGTGATTTTGGCCAGCACTTCGCGATTCAGAAGTTTCTGAATCGACAGCTGGCGGCGCATGTCCTGCTTCCAGTCGTCCACGATCATGCCCTGTTCCCGCAATTGCCGCCGAAACTCCTCTTCGGTATACGGGCTTTTTCGCTCGGTGAATTTATCTTCGACTTCCCCGTCGGTGGCCTCCAGGCCCAACTTCTTGGCGCGTTCGAGAAGGATTTCGTTGTAGATCAGCTCATCGAGAACATTGAGCTTCAACGACAGGGCTTCCTCTTCCGAAGGTTCCTGTCCCTCGGGGTTGACGCGCGTGCGGTAATACTTGTCCACCTCGTCGCGCTTGATTTCCCTTCCGTTGACTGCGGCCCACACGTCGGGAGCATGCTGTGTCTGCCGCATGCAGCCGGCCCCGATCGAAACTGCCAGGGCGGCTAATGGCAGCCAGGCTTCGCCGCGGAGGATTCCTCTTGAGCAGTCCATGGGGTGCCCCACCAATCGCCGGTGCACAAAAGGTATGTTCAAGGCTGGATGCTCAGGCAGCTTTTTTCACGCGGCCGGCGCGGATGCACGCCGTGCACACCCGGACGCGCTTCTTGACGCCCGCCACGACCGCGCGCATGCGCTTCACATTCGGGTTCCAGCGGCGGCGGCGCGTATTGTTTGCGTGGCTGATGACGTTCCCGTAGTGCGGTGTTTTGCCGCAGAAATCACACTTCAGTCCCATTCGGTTATCCTGCTCGGTCTAATTTAATTTAAGCCTGAATATCTAGCCTGTCGGAGACACTAAACCAAGCTCCTCATTCTAACAGAGGCGCCACACTCCACAAAGCGCCGCTTTTCATCTTTTTTCATCTTTATTCCTTTCATCTCTTTCATTTCCTCTTTTTCCTCTTCGGACAGTACCCTGTTCGATAGGACGGGCTTCGACCGCGTGGAGCCAACCAGTAACCCCCCCAAAAGCCTTGAAGTAACAGGCGTTTTCAGCAATTTTTCCCCGCCTTGGCCCGGAGTACCATTGTTGGTTTTTCCCGTGCCTTCTATTTTCACCTTCCGGGCGCGAGAGCGCGCCCGAAACCGAATCGCAAGGATGAAAACCTTGGCAAACTTCACCAGCCCTGCCAAAGTTGTCGCGGGAACGACTGCAACCGCAGAGCTGCGGGCAGTGAAGACTCCACTTCGTTGGTATGCTTACCTGGCGGCGTTCCTGGCCGCGGCGCTGCTATCGACGGAGGCGGGATTTCTTGCCAGGCAGGGCCAAGACGTCGTCAAGAATTGGCTCGGAAGTCATAGCGTGGCGGCCCGAGCTACGCAACAGGCAGCGACGGCACTGGTTTCAACGCCGCAACCGCGCACAACCGATCGCGACCTCGAAGCTATCTCACACCTGGCGCCACAGCAGCAAGCGGAGCGCTTGCTCGGACTGGCTATCGAACAGCCGGACCTCGCCTTGAGCCTGATTCGCCGGAACCTCGCTTCCTGGCGCGGCCATCTCGAAGATTCCGAGCGGCTCTTCCACCTGGTGCTCGACGCGCTCAATTCCGACGATCCGCGGGTGCGCGTCGCAGCGGTCGAGATCGATTTGACGGCCAATCACCTCGGGCAATCTCGAGCGAGCGTGGAAAAACTCGAGCGGCAGATTGAGAGCGGCAGCGAAGCGCGGTTTATGGCCCTTTGGAGACTCGGTTCGCTCGGCAATCGCGGCGTGGAGCCGGCCGAAGCGTTCCGCACGCTGAAGCTCTATGCGTGCAGTCGCAACCAGGCATTGCGCTTCTGGGCGGTCGAAGGGCTCGCGATGCTGGGCAACCATGCCGCAATCGATGCGCTGCTCGACATCCTGGCCCACGACCCGGCGCCGCAAATCCGCGAGCGCGCCGCGAACGGGCTTTCGAAGTCGGGACTGCTTACCGGAGAGCAGCGGCTCGCGGCGGTTCCCGAGTTGCTGAATTTACTGGATGACGATTCTCTCGACGAAGCGACGCAAAACCTGGTTGGCGCGACGCTGGAAGCCATCACCGGCCGATCCTTCGGCAAAAATGCCGGCGCCTGGCGCGACTGGTGGGCGCACCACAACAGCCGGGAAAAGCCTTCTTCGGGCCGCCCGGGCCACTCCCTGGCATAGTCTATCGCCGCAGGTGGATCCCTGCAGGTCTTTTCTGTAGAAACAAAAAACTGTTGACCCTCTTCCGCCGCTCCCGTAAAACTTAACTCTGCCCGCCCGTTTGGAGCTTGCTCGAAACAAAATCTTGCCAAAGGGTTTCTATGCCGGGACACGAGCGTCGTAATGGACACCGCTTCATCATGAGAGTTCCGCTGCGGCTTCATGCGCCGAAGGAAGCTGCTCTCAGGGAAGAAGCGGTTTCATCTATGAATATTTCCGCTCATGGAGTTTATTTCGCGACGGAGCAAAAGGTAGCCGAAGGGTTGGTGTTGCAATTGCACTTGAAGATGCCGAAAGAGATTGTCGGCGACGAAGTGGGGGAATGGAGCTTCACCGGCCGCGTTGCACACGTGGAATCGTTGAGCCGGAAGAACGGGAAGTCCGGTGTCGGCGTGCAGTTTTTGTTTTACGAGGTGCCACGCCCCCCGATGAAGTGAGGGCTACAGCTCCCAGCCCCTGCGGCGCTCGGGAGCAACCATCTTCTGGGCGGCTTCGGAGTTGAGCACCTTCAGATTAGGACGATCCCACTCCAATCTTTGTGCGGCGCGGAGGGCCAGGTTGCCCAGCTGAAGCGTCTCCGTAACCATTCCTGAAAACTCGAAGTTTCCACCGGGCTTGACCTTGCCGCCTTTGCAGGCATCGAGCCATTCGCGCTCGTTGCCGGGCGAGCGAGGCAGAGTCTTCGGCGGTTGTTTGAACGCATCCATCTTTGCCTGGGGAATCAGTCTGGGATGCGCGCCGCTGAATCCGCACAAAATCTTGCCGCGGTCTCCAATGAACAGCAGGCCTTCGCTGTCCTCCTCCGCGTCGCCGGTTTTCGCAGGCGGGTTTTCCAGCAATTCTTCGGGAGTAGTGGGGCGCAACCCGCCGTCGAACCAGGAGAAATCCACTGCTGGCATGTCCGGGCGGGGAGCGAAATGGAAGCGCACGATCGAAGCAAGCGGGTAGGTTTCATCGTAGCGATCGGTGGAACTAGCTTCGACGCTTGCGGGAGCTTCGAGCTTCAGCACGCGAAAGATGGTATCGAAGCTGTAAGAACCCATGTCTCCCAGCGCGCCGCAGCCGAAGTCGGTCCAACCCCTCCACACAAAGGGCAGATAGGCGTGGCTAAATGCCCGGTCGGGGGCAGGCCCGAGCCATGAGTCCCAATCCAAACCTTCGGGCACCGGTTGCGGTTGGTTCGGGCGCTCGATGCCCTGCGGCCAGAAGGGACGCGTCGACCAGTTTTGCACTTCGCGCACGGGTCCGATGGCGCCATTCCAGATCCACTCGCAGAGCAAGCGGGTGGCTTCCGAAGCCTGGTTGCCCACGGCGATTTGCGTGGCCACGCCGGTTTCGCGGGCAATTTCAGCCAGGCGGCGCGCTTCGTAGATCGTGCGGGTAAGCGGCTTCTGGCAGAAGACGTGTTTGCGCCTCTTCATCGCCGCGGCCGAAACGGCCGCGTGTAGATTGTCCGTGGTGCAGACGACCACCGCGTCCACGTCTTTCTGCTTCTCAAGCAATTCGCGGTAATCGCCGTAGGCCGCGCAGCCGTTGTATTTGCCGGACGGCTGGCGCGTGGCGTAGTAGGCGTTGACAATCTGCTGGCAGGGCTCGCGGCCGGAGACGCCGCTAGTGACCTTCAGAGCATGCGTCAATTGAATGGGCTGATCGGGGCTCAGCCAATCCCAGCCGGAGTCTACGCCGAGCAGCGCTCTTACCGATTTCGAGAATTCATGGGTATCCCACTGCGGATAGTCCGCGCTGGCCTTGTTGGGGTCGCACACGGCCACGCCCTGGACGTCCGGTTCCTTCAAGAAGTGGAGCATGACGCGCAGACCTTGCGAGCCCACACCGATGAAGGCGATGTTGACTTTATCGCTGGGAGGGACGTAGCCCGGGCCGCCCAAAACGTGCCGGGGAACAACGGACAGGGCCAGGGCGGCGCCGGCGCCTTGCTCGAGGAACTTGCGGCGGCTGAGGGGAGGGACGGGTTTTGTATCTCCGGGTTGCGTCGTTTTCATTTTCGCACCACCGCGAGGATATCACTCGCGGGGGTTCTTCGGAAGATGCGAGGAAAAAAGGCGGCCGTTTCCGATTTTTCGCCGCCTTTTGCTTGCGCCGAGGATACCGGAGGGCGTATTTTTGCGTCCAAGGTAGAGAAGAATCTGCGAATTTTGGTTGCTTGGAGGCCTAGATGAAGCGGCGCGAGTTTCTGCATCGAGCGGCGTACGCGGCGGGAGCGGTTTGGCTCGATCCCAAGACGGCCGCGAAGCAAACCTTTCCGTTGCCTGCGCAAGCAGGAAAGTTCAGCGCTTCGGACACCGTTCGGCTCGGAAGCACGGGCATCCAAACCAGCCGATTGGCGATGGGCACGGGAACGGTCGGCAGCGGCCATCATTCTCACCAGACCGCGCTCGGCATAAAAGGCCTCGCCGATCTGCTTCTCAACGGTTACGACCATGGACTGCGGTTTTTTGACACGGCGGATTCCTACGGCAGCCATCCACACGTGGCCGAGGCCTTGAAGCGTGTGCCGCGCGACAAAGTTACCGTCCTTACCAAGACCTGGGCGCGGGATGCCGCCACGGCTCGCGCCGATCTCGAGCGCTTCCGCCGCGAGCTGGGAACCGATTACATCGATATCTGCCTGATGCATTGCCTCACGGAAGCTGACTGGACCGACCGGTTCCAGCCGGTGATGGATGTACTGTCGGAAGCCAAGCAGAAGGGCGTCATCCGGGCGCATGGCTGTTCGTGCCACAGCATCGAGGCACTCGAGAGCGCCGCCAAATCGCCCTGGGTGGACGTCCATCTTGTGCGCATCAATCCGCTGGGGGCCTATATGGACGCTCGGCCGGATACCGTCGTGAGCGTGATGCGCGAAATGCGCTCGAACGGTCATGCCATCGTGGGGATGAAGATTCTTGGCCAAGGGGAATTGCGAAATCGACAGGACGAAGCGTTGCGGTACGCGCTGTCGCTGGACCTCCTGGACGCCTTCACCATCGGGGCCGAATCTAAATTCGAGCAGGATGACTTGGTCCGGCGGATCGCGCAAGCCTAACTCGCATCAAACGCCCGGCGCTTTGGTTGGGATTTTGCTGGCCAAGCCAGCTCGATTCGCGCTAGAATGCCTCAACTTGAGGAAACGCCTGAGCGATGCCGGAGTCGTCTCGGTAGCGCCGGGACAGCGCCAAGGAAGTGAAGATGTGCAACCCGCGAATGGCCCGATTGCAGTAATCCGCTCCCGCGGATTTTGATTTCCCCGGTTCTCTACCATTTCATTTGTGCAACCGCGTTTGCGCCAGCATTTGTCATGCGCGCATATCGAGAGAGCTAAGGTTTTTATGTCAACTGACCAGGTCATCGTTCCGGCCGCTCCGCCACCGCCGATTTGGAGTTCCATTCGCGAAGCGTTACGCGGCTCGCACCAGGACTTCACCAGCGGCAGCCTCAATCGCGCCATTCTGCTGCTGGCCATCCCGATGATCCTGGAAATGGTGCTGGAGTCCCTTTTCGCGGTTGTGGATGTGTTTTGGGTTGGGCGGCTGGGCGCGGATGCCGTGGCTACCGTCGGCCTCACCGAATCGCTGCTCAGCCTGGTCTTTGCCATCGGACTCGGGCTGAGCCTCTCAACCACGGCAATGGTGGCGCGGCGCATTGGGGAAAAGGATCCCGCCGCCGCTGCCGTTGCCGGAGTCCAAGCCATCATCCTCGGGCTGACGGTTGCCGTACTTGTCGGCGCGCCGTGTGTGTTTTGTGCACCGCAGTTGCTCCGCCTGATGGGGGCGTCGCCGGAAATCATCCGCGTTGGCTCCGGTTACGCGCGCATCGCCCTTGGGGGCGGCGGAGTCATCGTGATGCTGTTTCTCAACAACGCCATTTTTCGAGGAGCAGGCGATGCCGCCATCGCCATGCGGCTGCTTTGGGTCTCGAACGTTATCAATCTCGTCCTCGACCCCTGCCTGATTTTTGGCTGGGGGCCATTTCCGAAGCTGGGTGTCACCGGCGCGGCCCTGGCCACGTTTACCGGCCGCAGTATCGGCGTGCTGTATCAGTTTTACCGGCTGCTGCGCGGTACCGAACGCATTCGCGTCCTGCGCAACCAGGTCAAGGTTAATTTTCAGGTGCTGCTGCGGCTATTGCGCGTTTCGCTGACAGGCATTCTACAGTTTGCCATTGCACATACGAGTTGGATCGGGCTGGTGCGGATCGTCAGTATCTTCGGCTCGGCGGCACTGGCCGGTTACACGATTGCCATCCGCGTCCTGATTTTCGTTATCTTGCCGAGTTGGGGTCTGAGCAATGCAGCGGCTACGCTCGTTGGGCAGAATTTGGGCGCCAAGCAGCCGGAGCGCGCGCAAACCTCCGTCTGGCGCACCGGCTTTTACAACATGCTGTTTCTCGGCTTCATCGGCGTAATCTTTCTGCTCTTTGCCACGCCGATCGTTCGTCTGTTCTCCAATGATCCGGTGGTCGTGCCACGGGCCGCCACTTGCCTGCGCATCCTGAGCTACGGGAACATCGGCTACGCCTACGGCATGGTGATGCTGCAGGCCTTCAACGGCGCGGGCGACACGGTCACACCAACCTACGTTCACTTCTTCGGGTTCTGGATCCTGGAGATTCCGCTGGCTTATTTTCTGGCGATCACCGCACGCCTGGGCGCGAATGGCGTGTACATCTCCATCGTGATCGCCGAAGGAGCCATCGCCGCAGCGGGAATCCTTCTGTTCCGGCGAGGACGTTGGAAGGGCCAGCAAATCTAGCCCCCTCACCGCCACCGCGGCAAGAGTGGGGGTATAATCGCGGCCCAGAGGAGGTGCGGCATGGCCAAAACCAAGCAGTTCACGATCTCCGTTGATAACCAGCCAGGCGCAGTTGCACGCATCGCGAAGGCACTGGGGGACTCGAAGGTCAACATTCTGGCGCTGTTGGGAACGGCGCAAGGGACGACGGGCAGCATCCAGCTCGTCGCCGAAGATGCGAAGAAGGCCAAGAAAGCGCTGGATGCCGCAAGAATCTCGTATCAAGAGACCACCGCGGAGCAACACGAACTGCCCAATAAGGCGGGGGCGCTCGGGCAATATCTGGCGTCACTCGAGAAAAAGGGCGTGAACCTCGGCTCCATCCATGCCACGGCCGCGAAAGGCGGGAAGAAAGCCGTGATCGTTTATACCCTGGAGACCGCCGAGAACGCCGCGACGGCCACGGCGTAAAAGAGAGGGTATTCTGTCGCACCGGCTCCGGAGCTGCCGTGCCGGCCCTTTAACCCACCTTGCGCCTTTCGGGAGCGCGTGTGTGGCAACCTGAGTTCTCAAGTCACAATGGACGGGTACGGTGTGTAGCGCAGCTCACGGAAATCGTGAGTGGATTCAGGGCGCGCGCTGCCCAAAGCAAACTACCCCAATGCTTCGATCGACGGTGGCACCAGGTAGCAGATTGGGCGCGAATTCCATCCACCTCGAGCGGACTCCGCCACATTGTGGTAATCTAGACACGCCCATGCGGATGGCCCACCCCCTTCGACGGCCGACTCCTTTTGCTGTAAGTCTATGTGTTATCAATAACTTGTAAATTCGGGCGGGGGACGAAGGGCTAACGGCAACTCGGATGCTATTCCTCGGAGATGCAACGGCAGAAATCAGCCGTCATCTACACACTAAGAGGGAGCCGAAGCTATGTCGGCAAAAAAGTTCTTCAAAAAGCTGCTCCGATATACGCTCTGCCTGGCCGCCGGCCTCGCGGCTTTTGCCGCCTGCGGGTACACCGACTATCGTCTATGGCCTCTGGATTTACCGGCGTCAGCTCACCCGCGAGTTCCGATGACCGCCGTCGCCAACCAGCAGCTGGTCCTTCCCTTTACGCCCGGCGTGCCCGTGGCGGAGGTGGCCAGTTTCAACGACCAGCTCGAAGCGTTTCTGCGCTTTGAGTATCTGCGCGGCCGCGAAGCACGCGCGGGACACGATACCTCGCACATGCTGCTGACGGCCGTGAACACAAAAAAGGCGCCGCACTACAAGATTTTTATCGTCACAAACAACGATTTACTCGCCGCGATCTCGCAACTGGCAGACCTCGAAGGCCGTAACCTCATTGCGCATTACGAGCTGGAGACCTGGTCCGAGAAGGAGCTTTCTTACTACCAGCAAGAAAGCCACACCTTCGACGTGGCTTATGACCTGCCGACGGAGCAGAAACTAGAAACCATCAACTCTTCCAGGATGCTGCCGGCGCTCGCGCAATTCCTCATCTTCAAATCGCAAACCGACAATCGCGTGGTGGACGGCAGCCAGGATGCGCCGCGACCCTTGACGCGCGAGCAAGCCACCGAGTTGGCGTCCGACATTCTCGACGTCGCGCACTTTTATGACCTGCCTCTCGATTACTTCATGGGCGTGGGGGCAATGGAAAACGACTACATGGACGTGAACGGAGATCTGACGCACGCGGTTTGGAAGAAGCGTGCGCAGCGGGGAGACATCGTTCTCCGACGGACGCGAAAGCGCGTGATGGTCAGCGACTACGCCATGGGCATCTGGCAAATTACCCGCGAGACGCTGCGCGCCGCGCACCAGCTTTATCTGCATGACAAACGCGACTACAGCCAACTGCCCGCGCGCCTGCGCCCCCCTCGGCAGCTGGACCTGAATAACGTCAACGACGCGGTGCTCACCACTTATGCCGGATTGCTATTGCGCGATTTGCTAGACCATTTCGGAGGCGACGTGGAGAAAGCCATTGGCGCTTATAACGGCGGCGTTCGCACTCCCAACCCGGACTATGCTTCCGGGGTCAAGAATGTTGCCGATTATGCGCGGCGCATCCTCGAACACGCTTCCGCGCAGGATGATCCGAATACAAACGCAAAGAGCGCTGACAAACCGCAACCGACCACACCTTGCCTGTCCCCGTCCCCCGCTCCCCCCAATGCGCCTGGCACGAACAATTGTGCCACGCCAGGAGCACGCAACTTGTCTGCGGACGATGCGCAAAACCCCTCGCCACAGCCAAAGCCTCCCTATCGCCGCGACGACTAGCGGAGGATCGGCTTACGGGGGAAGGGTTTGCCGCGGTTCAGCGGTCGTGGGTCATGCCGGCCATCTCGTGCATGGGCGGCGTTTTGCGGCGCAGCGCGGCCATCTTGGAATCGTCGTTCGGGACGAAGTAGCCCACGGCGATGCCCATCGCGCCCGAGCGAAGTAACTTGGCGGTAGGATTATCGTAGGTAGCGGAAGTCTTCAGAACGTCGCCGGCAGAAAGCTTGAAGCCGCCCTCCTCGACAAACAATTTCACTGGTACGGCTTCGAGGCGCCCCTTTTCGTCCACTTTTGCGTCGAGCGTGGCCGCGGTTTCCTTGCGCGTAAGATCCTCGAGGACGATTTGCCTTCCGTAGTCATGGAGATGGCCGCCGACGCCAAGAAGCACGCCGTCGTATTTCACGATTACGGTTCCTGATTTTTCGCTTTTGCCGGCAGGCACGTCATAACTGGAATTCCCGCAGGACTTCACGTCCATCCACGCCGGATAGACGTTCTTGCGCGGAGGGAGACTTTCTGCCGCGTCTTGCAACGAAATGACAACTTCGAGATAAACCTTTTCGTAAGAAGTGGCAGTGGGATTGTAGACCATCGTTTCGATGCGGATTCTGTCGTCCTTCTGCACGTGATAACCGTAGCCGGGCACTTCGGTCCAGTCGGTCAGCTCGCTGCCTGCGCCAAAAATATGCTCTTCCTTATTGGGGCAAAGAAAGTCGGAGCGGTTTTCGTTCCAGAAGGCGGTGTGGTGAAGGACGGTTCCGGGAACTTCGTTCCCGGCGGCATCCACGAGCCTCGGATGATACGCCACGAGCCAACCGTCGAACGGAACCTGCCACACTTGATCCGGGGGCTGCGGCATTTTCATGTGGCCGGTGTGCGCGGGGAGATTCATCGGGCCGACGCGGAGCGTGACGGAATGCGCGGCAGCGTCCACTTTTGCCTCTAGCGTGACGCCCTTGACGGTCGCATGGTGCATGCCTTCCTGCATGAAGCCGCCGTGGTGCTGGTGTTCCATGGGCATTTGTGGTTCGGCGGGCTTCTCTTGTGCCCAGACCGTGCCGGGTACTAGCAAACTCAGCAATAAGAATCTGTAAGACCACATGTTCGGTGTCCCATCCTGCGCACGGTGAGGAGTCGGCGCTTGCAATTCCCATGATAACTAAGATGGGCGCATCTTGTCCTGAAGATGCTCCGGACTTGACACTATGTGGTCTTCTCCCGGAAAGAAGTTACAATCTCCATCCATGAAACCCGTCCGCCGGCTTGTCATTTCTATGCTTGCCTTGGGGTGGATTGTGCCTTCGTCACCAAGGATCGCGCACGCCCAGGAGCCTTCGGTGAACGAGCTGCTGGTCCTTGACAACGTTACTGTGGTGGACGTACGAACCGGCAAGCTAGAGCCCGACCAAACGGTAATCCTCGAACGCCATCGCATTTTTTCCATTCGACCAAGTAAAGCCGCAAAGTATCCACGTAACGCGGACAGCGTGAATGGCAAGGGGCTGTACCTGATTCCGGGATTGTGGGACATGCACGTACACCTGGTGTTTGGCGACTGGTTCCCGGATCCGAAAGACATTTCACTGCCGCTCTTTATCGCTAACGGCGTGACTGGTGTGCGGGACATGGGCAGCGAACTGCACGTTGTTCAAGATTGGCGCAACCAGATTGCAGCGGGACGATTGATTGGACCAAGGATTCTCACTTCGGGCCCGATGCTCGATGGGCCGAGGCCGCGGTTTCCCAGTTCCGTTGCCATTGCCTCTCCGGAAGATGCGCGCCACACCGTGGATGACCTCAAAGCCCGTGGAGCGGACTTCATCAAGCTGCAATCGCTAATCCCGCGAGAAGCAGTGCTGGCCATTGCCGAAGAGGCGAAAAAACAGGGGATTGCATTCGAAGGACACGTTCCCGATGCGGTGCGCGCAAGTGAGATGTCCGAAGCCGGCATGAAGAGCTTCGAGCACTTGATCGGAATTTTCGAAGGGAGCTCGTCAGCGGAAGATGATTTTTTGAAAGGAAACAAAACGGAAGGGCGGTTTCTTGCGACTTACGATGCAGTGCGCGCCGCTTCGCTGGCGGCGTTGCTGGCGAAGAACCATACCTGGCAATGTCCCACATTGGTGTGGGAGCGAGGCGGGAACCTGCTGGACGTGAGCGATTTCAGCGGAGACGCGCGAATCAAATATGTTCCAGGTCCGTGGAAGAAGAAAACGTGGAAGCGGTTCACGGAAGAAATCACCCAGGGATACGGCACCGATGACATCGCCACACGCAAGAAATTTATCGAGAAGGAGCTGGAGGTCGTGCGCATGCTGCACCAAGCGGGAGTGCCTTTCGTTGCAGGAACGGACACGCCCGCGGGCGTTCACATATTCCCCGGCTTCAGTTTGCACGAGGAACTACAGCGATTCGTGGCAGCCGGGTTCACGCCGCTGGAAGCGCTGCAAACCGCCACATTGAATCCTGCGCGATTCTTTGGAATGGAAACGCAGCTTGGCACCGTCGAGGAGGGAAAGCTCGCGGACTTGGTGGTGCTCAGTGGAAATCCCCTGGAGGATATTTCCAACACCCAGAAAATCGCGGGCGTATTCGTGAACGGACGATATTTCTCTCATCCCCAAATCGAGAACATGCTTCGAGGTGTGGAGGCTGCCGCCCGACGTCGTCCCTGATTGCGAAGACGGCATGGTTCCGAGGAATCAGAGCTTAAGTCAGTGAGCGGAGCCGACGAAAACGCCGAACGGGGCAATGCTGAACCCTGCTAGAGGCAGCGCGTCTTGACCCATCTCGGGTGCAGCGAGCAAAAGCTTCGCCGAGTCACGTTTGAGCCCAAGAGCAGCCAGATCCAGCTTCACCGATCGCTCTTCCCCGCTCATGTTCAGCACAACGAGAACCGACTCACCCCCGCCAGGGTTTTTGCGGAGATAGGCGAGCACGTACGGATCATCACGATCCACAGACATATAGCTTCCGTTGCGCAACGCAGGGTCGCTCTGGCGCAAGGCAAGCAAGCGCTTGTAGAAGGACAGGATGGAATGAGGTTCGGAGGACTCCACGCTTACGTTATATTTCGCGGCGCTGGGCGGGATGGGCAACCAAGTGTCGTCCGCGGTACTGAAGCCAGCGTTTTTCGTTGTGTCCCACTGCATTGGTGTGCGCTCGCCGTCGCGGCCTTTCTCTTCGGGCCAACCGATTTTCCCGATGGGATCCTGGACATCTTCCTTGCGAGCCGGAGGTGTGGTCCGCATACCAATCTCTTCGCCGTAATACATCAGCGGGGTTTGCCGCGTGGTGAGAAGGAGAGCTGCCATCAGCTTGGCAATCTGATCATTCTGAGCCCCATCGCCATAGCGGTCCCACTGGCGGGGCTGATCGTGGTTGCTGAAAAAGAACTGGGGCTGGCCGTGGGCGGCGTTGCGGTCCACTTCATCCAGCAGCTTGCGGAACTCCGGGGCGGAGAGCTTGTTCACGTCGGCAATCTGAAAATCCATGGGCAACTGGATTTCGTCGTTTTTCGCACCGTACATTTTCGTGAGCTCTGTAATGTTCGGCTCGTCCGCCTCGCTGATCAAAACGGGATTTCCCGGATATGAATTGACCACCTGCCGCATTTCGCGCAGTACGTCGTGGATTTCCGGCAAGTTGTCCGTGTATTTGTGCTGGATGTTCGGATCGCCGTAGGCGTTTTTGCCGGGCAACATAGGGTCGTCGCGCAAGTTCGGATCTTCGAATAGGCGGGAGACGGCATCGAGACGGAAACCGGCCACGCCGCGATCCAGCCAGAAGCGCATGGCGCCGTACATGGCTTTGCGGACGTCGGGATTGCGCCAATTCAAGTCCGGCTGCTGGACGTAAAAGTGGTGGTAGTAATACTGACCGGTCGAAGGATCGAATTGCCATGCAGAATGGCCAAACCACGACTGCCAATCGTTGGGAGGCTGGCCGGGGCCTTTCCCGTCGCGCCAGATGTACCAATCGCGCTTCGGGTTGGTGCGCGAGGATCGCGATTCCTTGAACCAGGGGTGCTCGTCTGAAGTGTGATTCGGAACGAAATCCATAATCACGCGGATGTTTCGCTTCTTGGCTTCGGCCACCAAGTGATCGAAATCCGTCAAATTTCCGTAGAGGGGATCGAGCGCAGTGTAGTCGGCGACGTCGTACCCGAAATCCACGAGCGGCGAAGGGTACATCGGGGTGATCCAGATGGCGGCGATGCCGAGGTCGTGCAGATAGTCCAAGCGAGAGGTGATGCCTTTGAGGTCGCCGACTCCGTCGCCGTTCGAGTCCTGGAAGCTGCGCGGATAAATTTCATAAATCACGGAATGCTTCCACCACGGATCTTGCGCCGCGCGAGTGGCTTGCTTTGACTCCGCTCGTCCAGCGGAAACATGGCGCGCAGGAGAAGAAGCTTGCTGCGCACTGGCCGGAATCGTCGACAGGCAGAAGCTAAGCGAGATAGCGAGGCCGGAAAACTTAGCGAGCTTCGACACGGCTGCTCTCCTGGAGTGGTACTTCTTCGAATCTACTGCCTAGGGCTTTGCGTCACCGCGGTTCTGCAACTGCTCTGCAAACTTGAGTTCGCGCTCGGCGTCCTCCGTCCGGCCCAAATCGCGGTAGGCCTGTCCGAGCAGGTGATGGGGCATGGGATTATTGGGATCCATCGTGATGGCGCGCTCGAGGGCACGAACAGCTAGCGCGGACTCCCCTTTTTTCTCCAGGACTTTCCCCATCAGGATGTATGGCCCCGTGGACGTGGCATCCAGCCAAATCGAGCGCTGCAGGAGCTGTTCGGCTTCCTCATATTTTTGTGCTCGTGTATAGGTGTCGGCCAGCTTGTAGTACACGGCGGCGTCGCCTGGATTCAGCTCCAATTCCTTTTGAAATTGCTCTGTGGCTTCCGGAATGTGCGACTTGTAGAGGTAAATCTCCCCGAGCAGAGAGTGAGTCAGAGGAAGTTTGGGATCCAGTTCCACGGCTTTCTTTGCGTATTCCTCGGCAACCACGTCAAAATCAAACCGCAGCATCATGCGCGCGGTGAAGAGGTAACTCGCGGCAGAATCGGGCGGCACGGCGAACATTTTGGCGAAGGCCTTGCGCGAGTTCGGATAATCCTTCGTTTGCATGTAGCAAACGCCGAGGATGTAGGCGGCATCAACATTCGCGCTGGGATACCACGTTTGGACTTTCTCCAGAGGGCCGATCGCATCCGCCGGGCGCCCCGCGAGGTAGTACGACAAACCGATTAACTGGACGGCCTCACTATCGCTGGGATTCTCCTCGAGAGCTTTCTTGAAGCTTGCGACGGCCTTCAGATAGTCACCCTTCTTGTAGTAGACGACTCCTAATTCATGGACGAGGCCCTTCGCAGCGGGCTGCTTGGCGGCCAACGATTCGAGTTGCCCAATCGCCTCGTCGAATTTCCCTTGCTGCGCCATCCGCCGCGCTTCGGCAATCGTCGTCTGCTGCGATATCGTTTGCTTCGGTTGAGGAGCTTCGATTTGTTGCTGAGGCTGCGGTTCAGCCCGCGGCTGTGCTCCGCAAAAAGTGACGGGAGCGAGCATCGCCGCCTCAGCGAGGATCGGCCGAAGCAGCCAGGCTGTCTTTGTCCCGACTTTCATCCTTGCACCAAGGTATCGAAAACTCGCTCGATTCAGGGCCCCCGAACAAAAACGGGGAGCCGCTGAGGGCTCCCCGTCGGGATGGTGGGGTGTCCCGTGTCCTTGTTAGAAAGAGAAACGCAGCCCAAACGTGAGCAGACGCATAGTCGTGTCTGCTTCGATGTTCGTAATCCGTCCGGCATCACCACCGCAGTCAATACAGTGATTGCCCTGGTTAGCGTTGAAACCCATAACGGGATGGTTAAAGATATTATTCGCGTCCATGCGGAATTCCGCTTTGTAGCGCTCGGTAATACGGAAGTTTTTCGCAACCGACAGGTTCGATGTGAACAGGTGCGGTCCACGGAACGAGTCGAACCCGATGTTGCCGATTGTACCGGCTGCTGGACGAGAGAATCCCCCTCCCGATCCTCCAACGCCCATCGTCGGAATTGGCGCAAACCAAGTGAGAAACCCGTTCGAATCTCTCTTGACGCCAAGTGCGAATGAGCCAGACGCTCGATTCGGGCGGCACACTCCGACATCCTCGTCCTGGCTGCAGTTGCTGTAGCTTGCAGTCCAAGGCAATCCACCACTCCAATTCGTGGTGTTTGTCAGCCGCCATCCACCGACAAGATAGTCTGTCAGCGTATTGGCATTGCTCATGTACCTCTTTCCTTTGCCGAAGGGCAATTCATACAGAATGTTGGTTACCCACGCGTGATTGCGGTTCTGGTCGTCGGGGCCATACGCGACTGTGGGATCGATGCCGTAGTAGTTGCTGTCATGGAACCGTGCCCGGGAAAAGGTGTAGTGCGAGATGAATTGCAGCCCCTGGGAGAACCGCTTGTCCACTTTGATCTGCAACGCATTGTAATTGCTGCTGGCATCCATGCCAAAATAGTTGCCCAAATCCGACGAGCAACACGTCAATTGATCTGCCAACGGCACATTGGTGAGCGCACAGACTCCCTGCGAGACAGAGCAGTCTGGATAAGTGTAATGGTTGAAAAGTGGACGCCGACTATCGGGATTTAGCCCGGCAACACCAAAACCGACGATGCTTCTTGGATTAACGTTATAGGCTGGTCCGTCTCCGGCGAACCCGTGCGTCCCCTTGTTTCCAATATAGGCAACTTCTACGGTCATTGTGGATGTTAACTGGTGCTGGACTACCGCATTCCACATATCAATCGCCGCGATCCGCTGCCTAGACGGACGAATCCTCGGGTCTACCGAGTTGGTCGGACCCCTCAATGGAATCGTGCCGTTTGCAGACACGGCCGGGAATTGAGCGGGTGGGGGCCCGCTGGCCGAATCCATCTGATACACCGGAACATTGTCGTTGATGTTCGCGGAGTTGATGTCATGTGCGCTTATCGACTGGTGAACAAGGACAGGGAGGTTTTGCGTCACGGCATGCCCAAAGTTGGAGCCGAATACTCCAATATCGAAACTGCGTCCATACCCGATGCGCACCACGGTCTTTGGCTTCAACTGATAAGCGATTCCGAGACGTGGCCCGAAAGCCCCCAAATAGTTTTCAATATTGCCGTTAAGCCCGTAAGGCCCGAAGCCAGCTACGCGAAGAACGCCCTGGCCGAGGTTAGCAAAGCCTCCATTTCCCTTAGCATTCACGGATTCAGGGAAATAATCCTCCCAGCGCATGCCGTAGGTCAATGTCAACTTACTGGTTATGCGGAACTGATCTTGGGCGTATAAGAAAAGGCGTTTCTGGCTTTCCGAAGCGCTCTGGCTAACACTCGCAAACCGCTCGAAGTGTGAAACATCACCAAGAAGGAAGGAGGCTAAATCAAGGCCACCGGTGTTGCTACCCGCTACGGGGTCGAAAAGGGACGTTTCTTTGTGACTGAAGGATAGTTGTCCCGTGCGATTCGCATCGCTCGGGAAGCGGAAGTTATGCGCAAAGCGGAGATCAACGCCGAACTTCATGGTGTGATTTTCTGCTATTTTGGTCCAGTTGTTCACGAATTGATACTGATGCTCATTCTCGATCAACGGGCAGTTGCAACGAGACGGATCTAAGCCATCGCCGAAATCAGTGAACTGCGTGTTTTTGTTGTCGCCGCTATCCCAAGCGAAAACAGGAAGGCCTCCTGTTGAAGGATCACTAGAGATGTTCAGGCCATGTAGCCCCAAAGCCTCCGCGGCCGCAACGTTAGCGTCCGGCTTCACGGAATGCGGATTGTATTTGAACCACCCGAATCGAAAATCCGTCAGCAATGTGCTGCTTATGGCCTTGTCAAAGCCCGCGGCTAGGCTGTAGTTGTGAATATTGGAACTGCCGCTCAGTCCTCCGACTCCCCCTCCCGGACCACCCAGGCCGATCCCCAGGTTGGGTTGTCCGGTGAGGCTGTAGTAGGCGAGCGTGTAGCGGCCAAATATGTGCAGATTTCCAGGGGCCTGATAGTCGCCTCGCACATCGAAAGAATTTCCGTGGAAAGGGCCAGAACCGGAACCAAAAAAGTTGTTAGTCAGGTCGCTGTTTATCGGCTGTGGGAATAGCTTTAGAGTGGCCACGGCTGCGGGCGAGAGGCGGCTTACGGGAATCAAATTACCTGCAAACGGTGTGCGGTTTGCGCCAGTGTGGGGGTCTCCAGTGGCCGGGTCATAAACCTGCCCGTTGCCACCCGCGACATGCCCCAAGTAATCGCTTAAATCACAGTTGCCCGTGGAAGCGGTGCAGGTACTCAGAACTTTGGCGTCCGGAATGCTTATGTTGTTGGTCACGCCATTGGCTTGCCTTGTTCCTTGATAATCACCAAAGAAAAACAATTTGTTTTTGATGACCGGTCCGCCCACCGAACCGCCAAATTGATTCCACTTCGAATGCGGCAGCGGCACGTTCGGTGCCTGATTGAATGGGTTGCGCGCTTGCGTGGCATCGGAATTCCGGAACCAGAAGGCACTGCCGTGCAGCTCATTCGTTCCCGACTTTGTGGACGCCACCATCAAGCCAGCAATGGACTTGCCGAACTCGGCATCAAAGTTCGAAACTGTTATTTTTGCCTCCTCGACAGAGTCTAAGTTTGGGTTGATGATGATGATGCCGAGGATCGGGTCCTGATTATCGGTTCCGTCCAGTTCATATCCCGTTCCGCTGAAGTGCTGGCCTTGAACGAAAGTCTGTTGCGACCCTTGTGGGTTTTCGGTAGCCGCGTGATTCCAGCCAACGAGTTGTTGCGTACCGGGCGCGGAGAGCAGCAACGACTGAAAATTGCGGTTCACTAGGGGGAGCTCATTGACGTAAGCGGAGTTAAAATCCAACGAGACATCCGCCCGGTCTGTCTTGAGTTGCGGAACCTCCCCCGTGACTTCTACAGATTGCGTCACTGCTCCAACCTGAAGCTGCGCATTGACTTGAGATTGGGCGTCTACCTGAACCAAGACGCTCGCTACGTCAAAAGCTTTGAATCCTGCTGCTTCGATGTGAACCTTGTACGTATCGGGAATGAGGTGCAGCACCGTGTACAAGCCGCTGTCATTCGTTGTAGTTTCATCTGTTGAATTCTTAGTTATGGAGGTGACCGTCACTTTGGCTCCCGCGACGGCATTTCCCTGCGGGTCGGTCACTGTACCAGCGATGCTCCCATACACCGCTTGACCCGATGCGCTGCTAGTGCACAGCAAGAACGCCAAACACCCTACTAGGATCCAACCCAAACGAAGATAGTTTCTCATTACACCCCTCCCTGAACACTCTCGATTCCCATGACCTAATTCGAGATTGATTGCAATTCCTCGCCTCAGACACGCTCATTCGCTGGACCGACCGGTTTCCCTGTGCAAGTCAAAAGCACGAGCATCGCTTCGGGTTGTGTTTGATAAGTTCCCAGCGTCTCAAAAAGAACACGGCCTAAACGGCACCCTATTGATTGAATGGATGGCTTCGCGTGAATGGCCCCCAAACTCCTCGACACCACGACATTTCGCCCACCATTTCCGGTCAACGTATCTAACCGAGATACACCACACCGGCACCGGAACTAGACCCACTCACAATTGGCATGGCTTGTACCAGTTTTTGCGGTAACCGGTACAGTCTCTTAGGGTCTGATACGGTTACCCAAAGCAAGTGATAGAGTTTCCAGCGGATTAGGAGGCGATGTTACCCGTGTAGTGTTACAATGTCGCGCAGGTGGGGACCGGTGGCGGACAAGGTTCATTACCGGGGCCAGATCGACAAAATCCTCGGCAGCCATGCTTTGCACGGCTCGGAGTCTTTGTGCAAACTGTTGCGCTACCTGGCCGATCATGCGCTGGACCATCCAGGTGCTGCCCCCAAAGAGTATCAAATCGCGACCGAGGTCTTTGGGCGGCCAAGCGATTTCGATCCCCACGTGGACTCCACGGTCCGCGTACAAGCGGGACGGCTTCGCGGCAAGCTGGCTGAATATTATGCGTCCGAAGGTGCGGATGACCAAATCCTGGTCGATTTCCCGAGGGGGACGTATGCCGTTGCCTTTCACGAGCGTCCCGCAGGGGCGGGGCGAAACCATGGCGCGGTCCACGAATCCTCGTGGGACGCAGCGCAAACTCCGCGTCGATGGCTTGCTGCCGTCATTTTGCTGTCCGCAGCTCTCTCGGCTGCCGTCGCTGTCACCGCGAGCCGCTTCCTAAACGGCCGAACGGCGGAAGCGCGGCTGGCCGGGGAAATCACGGATGTCCCGACGGTTCTGCGCGTTTTCTGGAGAGGGTTCCTCACCGGGCCCCAAGAGCCGTGGGTCATTTTCAGCAACGCGGCCTTTGTGGGCCGCCCGGACAGCGGGATGCGCTATTACAATTCCGCTCGCGACGGCCAGATGCACACCCTGGATCACTATACCGGGGTCGGGGAAGTGCTGGCCGTGCATGCTTTGGACAGCGTATTTGGGAAACTTCAGCAGCAAATCCGCGTCAAGCGCGGAAGTCTTTTTTCTCTCGACGACGCGAAGAACAACGATTTGATTTTCATCGGATCGCCTTCGGAAAATCTCACGCTCCTGGAAATTCCGAGCACCAGGGGATTTGTCTTTAAGAAGATCACTTCTGGGCCGCGCACCGGGGAGGTTGAGATCGTCAATCTGTATCCAGAGGCAGGCGAGCCCAAATCTTATCTGGCCACTCCCTCCGATGAGAAGCTCGCCGACGACTATTCCGTTATTGCGCTGGTGAAGGGGCTGAATCCCGCGCGTTCGGAATTGATTCTTGCCGGAACAACGACGATTGGAACGCAGGCCGCCGTAGAATACGTCTGCCAACCGAATTACCTGGAGCAACTGCTGCTCCGTCTGGCCGTGTCCAATTCCGGCGAATTGAAGCCCTTCGAAGCGATCATTCATGTGAAGGTGACCCGCGGCGTCCCGGTAGGTTCAGAGCTAGTCGCACTGCGCAAAGAGCCCGCTTAATCTGAACTGAGAAATACCCGTTAAGGCGCAGGCGGCTTCAGGCGCGGATCGAGCTCAGCCGCGGTCTTGAATTCTTGGGCTGCACCTTGTTTGTCGCCTTTTTGCTGTAAAGCCAGGCCGAGCTGGTAATGCGCCGGAGCGTATCCTGGCACCGCTTGGATTGCCGTGCTAAACTGCGAAATCGCGCCGTCGACGTCGCCCGCATTGAGCAACCGCCGGCCGGAGTTCGTGGCAAACAGCGCGGCTTGCTCGTTGGTCTTCTGCTTGGCGATTTCCGCTCCAGCGCGGCTCTCCCGAGCGGCGCCTTCCGTATCGCCGAGCTGGCGCAGCACCGCTGCCAGCGTGGTGTGAGCGCCGGCGAATTCCGGCTGGAGGCGAATCGCTTCGCGCAACGCTTTTGCGGCTTCGGTGAGATCACCCTTTTGCTTTAACACCGTGCCCAACGTGTAGTAGGCCTCCGCGTAATCCGGTTTGGTGTGCGTCGCGGCTCGCAGCTCCTCAGCCGCCGCTGCAAAGTCACCTTGCTGCCAGAGCGTTACACCCAATGTGTAGCGAGCGTCGGCTTGCCCGGGATCCAGTTCGGCCGCCTTGCGCAACTCCGCCATGGCCTCGGGCAGTTTATCCTTCAGTTTGAGCGCCAACCCCAAGTCGTAGTGCAGCGTGGCATCCTGGGGAGAAAGTTTCAGGGCTTCCTGAAAATTAGCCGTCGCCGAATCAAAGTCCGCAATTTGCAGATGCGCTGCTCCGAGGTTCCCGAGATAGCTGCTGTCTTCCGGACGCAAGCGAATCGCTGCCTGAAATTCGGCAATCGCTCCCTGAGCATCTCCACTTTGCAAGGACGCGAGCCCCAGGTTGTTGTGGACATCGGGGTTATCCGGCTGCGACTTCAGCGCCTGACGAAAGGCAGCAATAGCCTGCTCTTGGTCCCCGCTATGCTGCAAAAGCAGGCCCAAGCTATTTTCGGCATCGGGATAATTCGGATTCAATTCCACGCACGCCTGCAATTCGTCAATCGCTCCAGTCGTCTTGCTTTCTGCATTCAAAACTTGCGCCAAGTAGTAGTGGGCGCCCGGGTCGGCAGGTTCCAGTTGCACTGCCGCTTGCAAATTCTCCGCCGCCTCCGTCAACGACTGCCGTTGATATTGCAAAACGCCAAGATGAAAATGAGCTTTTGCGAAGTCAGGTTCGAGCCGCAGCGCTTCGGAAAATTCCGCCTCTGCGCTTTCTGCGTCCGATTTCTGCACGAACACAGTTCCCAAGTCGTCGTGCAATTCCGCCCTTTCCGGCTCCAGCTCGATCGCGCGTCGGAATGCAGCGACCGCGCCATCAAAGTCCTTGGAGAAATCCAGTGCGCGCCCTAACGTGCGATGAGTTTCCGAATCCTTAGGGGCTAAACGCGTGGCTTCCTTGGACTCGCGGAGCGCCCCAGCCAAATCCCCCTTGCGGATAAGAGCATTCGCGAAGTTTATGCGCGCCTGTACAAAATCGGGTTTCAGTTTCAGCGCGCTTTCGAACTGTTTGATGGCGGAATCTAGTTCGCCCTGCGCGAGCAAGACCCAGCCGAGCGAGTTGTGTCCCTCCGGGCTTTGTGGGGCAAGCCGAACAACTTTTTCAAACGCCGCGCGTGCGGAATCCAAGTCCCGGTTTTGGAGGTCCGCCAAACCCTGCTTGTAGATCGCCGTTGCTTTCGATGTGGAGGCTGAAGCCCGGGAGTCCGCGCCCTGACCACTGCACGTCCCCGCGGCAATAAAAATACAGAGCACACAAGCTGCGTGGCATGAAAAGACGCGGATACCAAGACAAGCAAAACCAAGTTTCACGCGAGAGAATCCTTGATCGAACGAAAAATTTTAGCATGTTTGAAGAGTGCCATTCCGCGGCGCGCCAGACCGCGCCATTTTGCACTGCCGGTTGACCCCCGTCGACGGCCACCTTACTATTCTTGGGGGTTGATGACTCTCCATTTCTCTCCTCTGCGAACGCTCCTTCTATTGGGGCTCTGCGCGTGGCTTTCCTTGCTCATTGGCAGGTCCGCAGCTCAGGGAGGGAGTGCCGCTCAAGCGAAAGCACCGATCGCTCATTTTACGGACATTGCGGCAAAGGCCGGGCTCGCCGCGCCGGTCGTATTCGGCGGCGAAAAGACCAAAAAATACATCATCGAAACCACGGGGACGGGAGTTGCCATCTTCGACTATGACAACGACGGTTGGCCTGACATTTTTATCGTAAACGGCGCGAAGCTGGAAGGTTTTGCTCCTGGCCAACCTCCGACAAACCATCTCTATCACAACAACCACGACGGCACCTTCACCGATGTCACGGAAAAGGCCGGCCTGGCGCATACCGGCTGGGGCCAGGGGGTGTGCGTGGGCGACTATGACAACGATGGGTTTGCAGATCTTTACGTGACCTACTACGGGAAAAACATCCTGTACCACAACAACGGAAATGGCACCTTCGCCGACGTCAGCGAAAAAGCAGGTGTTGCGGGGAATGGCAAGACCTGGGGAACGGGCTGCGCGTTCGTTGATTACGACCGCGACGGAAAGCTGGATTTGATGGTCGCGAATTATGTGGATTATGACTCGGCCACCGCTCTCGGGCCCGGGGAGCGCCCTTCCTGCATGTGGAAAGGTGTTCCCGTGATGTGCGGGCCGCGGGGATTGCCCTGGTCGAAGAACATTTTGTATCACAATCTCGGCAACGGCACGTTTGAGGATGTGACCAGGAAAGCGAAAATCGATCAGACCAACGGGCATTACGGCTTCAGCGTATCCGCGTTCGACTATGATGACGACGGCTGGCCGGACATTTATGTTGCCTGCGACAGCACCGCGAGCATTCTCTACCACAACAATCATGACGGCACATTCACGGACGTGGCCGTCATTTCCGGAGCGGCTTTCAACGACGACGGGCGCGAACAGGCGGGCATGGGCTCGACGGTTGCGGACTATGACGGCGACGGGAAGCTCGACCTTTTCAAAACCAATTTCTCAGACGACACCGCCACGCTTTACCACAACAACGGCGACGGCACGTTTGACGATAAGACCTTTCCCGCGGGGTTTGGACTGAACACCCAGTATCTGGGCTGGGGCACGATGTTCCTCGACGTGGACAACGACGGCTGGCCGGATCTGTTACTGGCGAATGGGCACGTCTACCCGGAAGTCGACAGCCAGCATCTTGGCAGCAATTTTCGCGAGCCGAAGATTCTCTATCACAACAACGGCAACGGAACGTTTGCCGACATTTCCGCCGGCGCCGGCCCCGGGGTCACGGCGGAGAGCTCATCGCGCGGGCTGGCCGTCGGCGACTTGTGGAACGATGGGCGCATGTCCGCGGTGATCAGCAACATGAATGCTCCTCCGATGCTGTTGGTCAACGATGCGCGCAACGGGAACCACTGGATTGCGCTCAAAACCGTGGGCATGTCCTTTTCTTCTTCGGCTTCACAAAAATACAAATCCAACCGTGATGGCATCGGAGCGAAGATCAGCGCCAAAGTCGGCGGGCGCATCCTTGTTGACGAGGTGCGCAGCGGCTCGAGCTACATTTCGAATAGCGATATGCGCGTGCATTTTGGATTGGGCGCGGCTAGCCGGGTGGACTGGGTCGAAGTGCGGTGGCCGAGCGGCTTCGTCGAACGCTTTGAAAATTTGCCCGTCGACTCGACTCACCTACTGCGCGAGGGCTCTGGCATCCCGGTGAACGCCGCGGCGCACAAGCCGTAAGCACGCTCCCCCGGCATGACGGCAAGGGTCGGCAAGGGTTATTGTGCCGGCGCTTCCGCAACTCCCACATACTTATCCGCGCCGCCGTAATAAAACAGCCAGCGATCCTTCTGACGGACCATGCCTTCGACAAAGACGACGTTGGGCACCTGGCCAACTCTTTCCCACTCTTTTTCCGGCGAGAAAATCGGGCTGTCAGAGCGATAAATGACCCTTCGCGGGTCGTGCAAATCGAAGATCGCCACGCCCGTGCGATACACAAGTTTGTCGTCGGCGCCGTTATAAATCAGCACGATGCCTGCGTGCGTAAGAATCGGCGGCGGGCCGGGCTCGACCACCCGGGAGTCAAACTTGCCGGGACGCTTTGCCAGCACGGGTGTCTCTGTTGCCTCGGTCCAGTGAAGCAAGTCCGTAGACCACGATAAGCCCATCTGGTCGGTTTTGTCGGCGGCGGTTCCCAGCCAATACATCCAATACTTGCCGTCCATTTTCTCCGGGACGATTGCGCCGGACTTGGTCCAGCCCTTGTTCCAGTTTCCTTTATAGGCGGGCAGGATCACTCCTTTGCGCTCCCAGTGGATCAGGTCGCCGGAGGTGGCCAGGCACAGCTGGGCGTCCTTTTTGTTGTAGCCGGTGTAGGTGAGGTAGTAGGCGTCGCCGAGTTTCTGCAGGCGCGGATCTTCCACCCCGCCGTCTTTCTCGTAGTCCGCTTCGGGAGCAAGAACCGGTTCCGGCCTGCGCGTGAAGTGAATCCCATCCCAACTCTCGGCGTAGCCCAAGCGAGAAGTCCCCGCGGTGTCTTGCGCGCGGTATAGCATGGTGAACTTGCCGTCGTGAAATAGAACAGCAGGATTAAACGTGCCGGCAGATTCCCAACCCAAACCTTGCGGAGAGAGGATGGGCCCGTCCGACGCGCGAGACCAAGAGCCGAAAGGGAGATTGACGGTTGCGGCCGAGCCTAGCAAGGCTAGCAACAACAGGCCTGCCCCAACTTTTCGTCTCATCGGCATCTCCGATGGCCGCGACGCTTGGGAGCGGACGCAAACGAAACAGGCCGTGGCCGAACAGATTAATCCCGCGCCGCAAGTCTAGCACCGACCCGGTTTTGTCCTTCGCTGTATCTCGGGAAAAGGTTTATTCGTATCGCAGCGCCACCATCGGATCCACGTGCATCGCCTTCCTCGCCGGAATCCAGCAGGCTGCCAAGGCGACCGTCAGCAGCAAAACCGCCACGCCAACAAATGTCATCGGGTCGTGCGGACTGACTCCGTAGAGCAAACTCGACAAAAAACGGGTCAGCACGAGGGCGCCGGCAATGCCTACACCGACGCCAACGAGGGCCATCTCGAACCCTTGACCGATAACCAGCTTGAGAATGTCCCTGCGATTCGCCCCGAGCGCGATGCGCACCCCAAATTCACGAGCTCGCTGGCTGGATGAATACGCCATTACGCCGTAGACTCCGATTACCGCAAGCACCAGGGCAAGCAACGCAAACAGTCCGAATAGCAACATGCGGAAGTGACGGGGCGCTACGGATCTCGCGATGACTTCCTCCATAACCGCGGTCGCTGCTAGCGGCTGGTTCCGGTCAACGCTTTGAACGGCTCTTCTAACGCCTTCCTCAAGCAGGTGCGGATCAGAATCGGTTCGCACTACGATGGTCATGGCAAAGGACGGCTGCTGAAGGTGCGGCACGAAAATTTCCGGGAGCGGCTCGCGATCCAGGGCATCCTCTCTTACGTTCGCGGCCACGCCTACCACTTCCTTCCACGGAGCGGTCGGCCCGCCAAAGCTGATGTGCTGACCGATCGCGTCGCGCCCTGCAAACGCGACTCGCGCAAGCGCCCCGTTAACTATGGCTACCCCGGGAGCATCCGCAGCATCGCGGTCGCTAAAAGTGCGGCCCTTGACCAGAGGAATCCTCATCAAGTGAAAATAGTCGCTGCTGATCCCGGTGATCGAGATGGGCTGCGGTGGCTGGAAGTTTTCACTCCCCTGAATGTGCAGCGCCAACGTTGCGTTACGCGGGTCGCCCAGAGGATAGCGCTGTGTTAGCGCCGCATCTCTCACGCCGGGCAAGTTGCGCACCCGTTCGAGCGAGGCTTGGAAAAATGCCGAGTGTTGTTGTGAGTCGAAGGCCGCGGCGGTCAAAGGTCTCTCCACGGTAGCGATCAGCAGGCCATGAGGATCGAAACCCAGGTCGACTTCCGTGAGACGCAGGAAGCTCCGTAGCAAAAGGCCCGCACCAACCAGCAGGGTGAGCGATAACGCAATCTGGCCAGCCGAGAAGATGCTCGCGAGACGATGCGTTCCAGGGCTGGCTCCCAAACGTACGCCACCTTCCTTGAGCGTCTCATTCACGTCGGTTCGCGAGGCAATCCACGCAGGAACAAGACCGAACGCCAGTAGCGCGGCCGCGCTGATCGCCGCGGAAAACCCAAAGATTCGCAGGTCAAGACGAATACTCGCCGGCAGGCTCGCGGGAATCAATTCGCGCAGAATTCTTGTCGCCGAGAAACCTCCCGCGCATCCGAGCACGCCGCCGATCGTTACCAGTAGAAAACCTTCCGTGAGCAATTGACGGATCAGCCGCCCTCGCTTCGCGCCCAGCGCCGCGCGGACAGCCATCTCCTTGACCCGCACGACACCACGCGAAAGCAGCAGGTTGGCCACGTTCGCGCACCCGATTAAGAGGACCAGTGCCGTCGAGCCCAAAAGGATCATGAGCAGGGAACGCGCGTTGTGCACGAGCAGTTCGTGCAGCGGAATGATTTCCACTCGTACGTGTCCCCGGAACCGCGCGGCTGCCGGCGGGTACTCCTTGTCCATCTCTTGGGCAATGACTTCGAGGTCCGACTGCGCCTGGCTTATTTCCGTATCGGGTTTCAGGCGTCCGATGGCGGCGAGCATCATCCACCGGGGCGAGTGCGGAGAAAATATCGCGGCATCGAGCGCGAGCGGGGTCCACACATCCGCTCGCGGATAACGCACGGTCTCCGGAATTACGCCGACCACGGCATAGCCAGTGCCGTCCAGACGAATCGTTTCTCCAATGATCCGCGGATCCGCACCGAAGCGGTTCCGCCACAATGCTTCACTCAGGAGAGCGACGTGTTCTTGTCCTTGCTTGCCCTCATCTGCCAAAAAGGTCCGGCCGACGACCGCCGCAACTCCCAGCATTGAAAAGAATCCGGTCGTCACGCTCGTTACGCTTACGCGTGCCGGTTCGCCTGCGCCCGTCAGGTTTGCGCCGCTCGTTCCACCAAATGCCTCGACTTGCTCAAACGCGTGGTTGTGGTCCCTCCACGCCGGGAAGTCGGCGCTGACGACCGTGGAAGGGCCAAGGGCAAAATGCTCGCTAGCCCACACCAACCTCAACGGGTTCCGGTACGGCAAGGGCCGCAAAAGGACCGTATCAACCACGCTGAAGATCGCTGTGTTGGCGCCGATCCCGAGCGCCAGAGTAAGCACCGCCACCGCCGCGAAGCCGGGCGACTTGCGCAGCAAGCGGGCAGCGAAGCGCACGTCTTCGAGGAAGATTTCGAGCGAGCGCGCCCCAAGTGCTTCGCGACATTCTTCCTTGAACTTTTCGTGCCCGCCAAATTCGATCCGTGCCCGCCGTTCCGCTTCTGCGCGCGTCAGCCCGCTCCGCTCCAAATCGTCTGCGCGATTCCGCACGTGTACCCGCAGCTCTTCGTCCAGATCGCCTTCGCTTTGCGAGCGACGAAACAACACGGAAACGATAGAACGGATCGTCAAGAAGGATTTCACGTTCCCTCCGTTTGGTCGCGTTCCTATTCACACCGGAGCGCGATCATGGGATCGACCCTTGTTGCTCGGCGCGCGGGAAGGTAACAGGCCAAGAGGCCGACGACCCCCAGCACCAAGGCGATCGAGACATACGTCAACGGATCGCTCGGGCGCACTCCGAAAAGCATCCCTGACAGCAGAGGCGTCAGCAGCGCCGCCAACCCCAAACCCGCGATCACGCCCACAATGACCGGCGTTCCGCTTTGCCGCAACACCATCTTCCCCACGTCAGAGGAATCCGCGCCCACGGCAATGCGAATGGCAATTTCTCTTTTCCGCTCCGCCACCGAGTAGGAGGTCACCCCGTATATGCCAATGCATGCGAGGAAAAGTGCTAACGCTCCCAGGGCACAGGAAAGCACGGTGACAAATCGCGTCTGTGCGCGGGCCTGGTCGACGTAGTCCATCTGCGGACGCAGATTCGAAACGGGCATGTCCTTGTCGAGCTTCTTCACCGCCTGCTGCGCGTAGGCGCCAAACGTCTCGATCGGCTCGGTCGTTCGAACAACGAGGGAATAGATCGGGCGCGGCGCGAGCGGCACGGGCAGATAGATCTGTCCACGCCCCTTGCTTGTCAGCGTGTGCGATTGAATGTGCTTAACCACGCCAACCACGACCACGGACTCGCGTTCAAACTGGAAAGGACCGCTGGGGGAATCCTCCACACTTATTTTCTTGCCGAGGGCATCCTGCCCCGGCCAAAGCTGCTCGGCGATGGTCTCGTCCACGATAGCGACATGCGTGTGCCTAGCGTCGTCGGTATCGTCAAATTCCCGGCCCTCGAGCATCGTCGCGCCAAGGCTTCGAAAATACCCCGGCAGCGTCGACCGATGGTCCGCCATGACGGTGTTTTGCTTGTCTGCGGGCGCGCCATCCGCCCAATAGTAGCTGTACCAATTGCCCTTCCCTTCATCGAGCGGCAGATGAGAAACGCCGCCAACTGCTTGCGTCCCGGGTAGCGCCACAAGACTCGCCTGCAATTCCTTGAGAAAATTCGTGACCGAGTCGACCGTGCGATATCGCGAGCCGGAAAAAGCCAATTGAAAGGTCAGGACGTTTTCCGGATGAAAACCGGGGTCCACGCGCAACAGGCTCGCAAAGGTTTGAACCATCAAGCCCGTGCCGACCAATAGGATCGAACCCAGCGCCACTTCGCTTACAATCAGAAGTTGCCGCAGCCACGGTTTTCCCGTCGCGGCGGTTTTTCCGCCCTCCTTCAACACTTCAAGCAAATCTCCGCGCGCGACGGATAACGCGGGCGCCAAGCCAAACAAAATGCCCGTCAGGATCGAAACCACCAAGGTGAACGCCAGGACCCAACCGTCGAGTCGCACCGCAATGAGCCGTGAAATTCCTTCCGGCTGCAACGCGAGAATCCATTCGAGCGCGGCCCAGCCAACTCCGAGGGCGGCCACTCCGCCAAGGCACCCGAGCAGCAAGTGTTCCGTCAGAAGCTGGCGCACGATGCGCTTTCTCTCCGCGCCCATCGCGGCACGCAAAGCCGTTTCGTGTCTTCGGCCTCCCGAGCGGGCCAGCAGCAAATTGGCAACATTCGCGCAGGTCACAAGCAACACCAGGCCAACCGCGGCGAACAGCGAAAGCAGCGCTGGCCGCACCAGTCTTACGTCGTCGGCCTGCAGCGACGCGACCGTCAGATGCAGCGACTGGTCGGCAAACTCCTTCGCCTCACTGCGAAGCTCGCCGGCAATCGTTTCCGCTTCGCTTTGCGCCTGCCCCACCGTGACGCTCTGGCGCAGCCTGCCGATCATTCTCAAGAAACCTACGTCCCGGTTGCGTTTCTCGAGGTCATCCAGAAAGGGAATGAATACCTGCACATCGGCCACCACGCCGCTGCCATCCGGAAACAGCAGTTTGAAATCTCGCGGCAGCACGCCAACAATCGTGAAGTCATTTCCATTCAACCGCGCGGTCTGCCCGATAATGCCCGGATTGGCCCCGAATTCCCGCCGCCACAGTCCGTCGGTCAGAATCATCAGCGGGGCCGCGCCCCGGCGGTCTTCGCCCGGCGCAAAGAAACGTCCCAATTGCGGCTTTTCCGCGAGCAGCGGCAGGAAATTTGCCGTCGTGAAGGCCAGCCGTACCTGTTCCGGCTCGGCAGTTCCGGTGATGGTGCCGGTCGTCGCCCAGATCCCGCCGATTTCCTCGAACGCGCGGGAGCGCTTGCGCAACTCCATCATCTCCGGCCCGGAAGCCGGCCCGCGCGTCTCATTTCCCCAGGTCGACCAGAGGATGGTCAGCCGGTTTGCCTGGGGATAAGGCAACGGTCGGATCAGCACTCGGTTGACCACGCTGAAGATCGCCGTGTTCGCGCCAATCCCGAGCGCCAGGGTCAAGATCCCGACCGCCGTGAATCCCGGCGACTTCCTCAGCATGCGCGCGCCGAACCGTATGTCGGTCCACACCGTTTCCAGCCGGAAGCCGCCGCGCTCTTCGCGGCACTCTTCCTTGAACCTCTCATGACCGCCAAATTCGATTCGCGCTCGCCGCTCCGCCTCCGCGCGCGTCGAGCCCGACCGCTCCAAGTCCTCCGCGCGATCGAGCACGTGCGCTCGCAACTCCTCATCCGTATCTTTATCTTTTTCAATGCGTGCGCGATCGAACATGGACCGCAGCAAGGCCAGCAGTTTCATGCATTTTCCTCTCTTTCTTTCCTTGCCAGTCGGAAAAGCACTGGACCGCACTTCACTCCCATGAAAATAGCCGCGTATCTCATTGAAAAGATTGGCTCAACAGTGAGCGGCTATTTTCATCCTTCGTTGTGGCTCTCCGAGAGCCATGAGTTACTCGTAACGCAGCGCCGCCATCGGATCCACACGCATTGCCCGCCGCGCCGGCAAGTACCCAGCCAGGAACCCTGCAGCGGAGAGAAGACCAATCGCTGCGACCATGGTTAGGGGATCGCGTGCGGTGAGACCGAAAAGCATCTTCTGGAGGAATCCGACGGTTAGCAGGGAAGTGAACGCGCCAGCCGTCACGCCACTCCCTAGAACCACCGCGACATCCTTCATCACCAGACTCAGAATGGAAGCAGGCCTAGCGCCAAGCGCCATGCGCACACCGAATTCGGCGCGTCGCATGGTTACCAGATAACCGAGCGCCCCGTAGAGACCGATCATCGCCAGCAGCAAAGCAAGGCCGCCGAAAAACGTCGAGAGCGTGGCGAGAAGACGATCCTGGACAAGGGAGTCGCCTACCTGCGCGGCTAAAGAGTGAAAATCCAAAGAGATGCCTTTGTTCACCTGACGCACGGCATCCTGGACCGAGGGGATCAGCGCGGAGGGAGACCTCTCGGCGCGAAGTTCAAAATTCTCGCTGTCTGCGGCTTCCGGGATCTGGGAGGCCGGAAAAAACGCTTGGGAGTAGGTTTCCTCGCGCAGGGATTCGTACTTCGAGTCTCGAACAACGCCGACAATCTGCATGGCGGGAGCCTTCTTGGCTGGGCTGTCGTTTGTACGTATAGATTGGCCTAGCGCGGGTGAGCGCGGGAAGAATTTGTGGGCGAAGGTTTGGTTGACAATGACTACAGGTGCGGAACTGACGGTATCCCCGCGATTGAAGTTGCGTCCTTCGAGAAGCGGCGTGCGTAAAGCAGGAAAGTAACCTGCAGAGATGAAATTGAAATAGACCAGGGCGTCCTCTCCGTGTGGGGCGTCCGGCGCATCCACCTGAATGCGCTGATTCCACTCGAAATTACTCACCGGTGTGCGGACCGATCTGCCTACGGCCACCACCCCCGGAATTGCCCCGAGGCGGCTCTCGATATCGTCGAAGACCGCATTCTGGCTGGCCGGTGGGATTTCTGCAGATTTCAGGTTGGCGTTCACCAGCAGCACGTCCCTCCGGTCAAATCCCAAGTCCAGTGTGGCGAGCTTGAAGAAGCTATGCAGGAACAACCCCGAGGTGACCAGCAATAGCAAGGAAAGAGCTACCTGGGATGCCACGATCCATTTGCCGGGGCGAAGCCTCCCGCGACGTTCGCTACCCTCGGCTAGGCTGCCGCCTTTCATCGCCGAGGTTAAGGAAACACGAGTGGACCGAAAGGCAGGCAAGAGGCCGAAGAGCAACCCGGTTAATACGGCGACAGCGGTCGTAAAGCTAAGGATTCGCCAATCGAGCGACAGATCCAGGAAAATCTTATGGTTCGCCGTGGAAATGTAACGCACCAGCAGTCGAGTTCCCCAACGCGCGAACAGGATGCCCAGCAATGCGCCGGCTGTGGAAAGCAATAGGCATTCGGTCAGAAGCTGTCGGATCAGGCGCCAGCGTGAAGCGCCGAGGGCTTTGCGCACTGCGAACTCCTTCTGGCGAGCAGCGGCGCGCGCAAGCATGAGGCTGGCGATATTCGCGCAGGCAATCAGCAAGACCAGCCCGACGACCGCCATCAGGATATAGAGCGGCTGCGAAAATTGCTTGCGCATGGAGGAAGTTCCGGAAGCAGCCGGGACGGCCACTAAAGTGCGCCTGCGAAACCGTTGTTGCCCATCGAGGTCCCAGTCCTCCGGCACGGCTGCCGAAAACACCTGGGGGGAGAGCACGGTGAGCCGCGCCTCGAGTTGCTCCTGGGAGAGACCGGGCTTGATGCGCCCCATGATGTTGAGCCACCACCAAGAGCGCTGTTCCAGCCGGGATGCTTTTCCATCGAAAACGCCGGCAGCACAGACCGGCACGGCAACATCGAATTTGCTTCCGACGTCTACGCCGTAAAAGCCCGAGGCGCTGACTCCGATGATCTGAAAGATGTGATTGTTCAAGGGGAGCGTGCTGCCGATGGCGCTCTGTTCACCGCCGAAATGCTCCTGCCAAAAGCCGAAGCTTAAGACGGCGGTCGGAGGGCAACCACGCTGATCATCCGACCCGGAGAAAAGCCGCCCGGCCGCGGGGCGAACGCCTAACGTGTTGAAAAAGTCTCCGCTTGCATAGATCCCGTTGACATCGTGAACCGCGCCGCCCTGGGCAAGATTGAATTGCCAGGCACTCCAAGAAAACGTATCGAAAAAAACGTCTTGCTGGTCGCGTAGTTGTTCCCACAAGGGGTTGGTGAAACTCGAAACGGCTGGTCCAGCGCGCGAAGGGTCATTTCTGAGTATCTGGACCAGCTCCCCGGGCTCAGCTACGGGCAAAAGCCGCAGCATCACCGTGTCAATCAAGCCAAAGATGGCGGTGTTGGCTCCGATGCCGAGGGCCAGCGAGAGAACAGCCACCGCCGTAACCAGAGGCGTACGCCTGAGAATACGCAGCGCGTAGCGGCTGTCTTGTATAAGGACTTGCACCAGGTTTCCGCCGCCGGTTTCGCGGCACTCTTCCCTGAATTTTTCATGCCCGCCGAACTCGATGCGCGCCCGCCGCTCCGCTTCCGCGCGAGTCAGGCCCGAATGCTCCAGGTCATCGGCGCGGTTTTGCACGTGTGCGCGCAGCTCCTCGTCCGTATCGTTCTCGATGCGCCCGCGGTTGACCAGCGCAGTGACGAGAGAGCGAAGCGAAGACAGCAGGCTCATATTTCCTCGGGTTGCGTGTTGAGCGCAGACGCGATCGCCGCGGCGAGGCGGTTCCAGCCGTCGGCTTGCTGGCGCAGGCGCTTGCGCCCGGCGGGGGTCAGCTCATAAAACTTGGCGCGCCGATTGTTGTCGGAGGTGCCCCAGCTGGCCTTGAGCAGACCCTGCCGGACCAGCCGAAACAGGGCCGGGTAAAGTGCGCCTTGCTCGACGAGCAGCGCCCCCTGGGAGATTTGTTCGATGCGAAGCAGAACGCCGTAACCGTGGAGCGGGCCGAGAGAAACGGCCTTGAGAATCAAAAGATCCAGCGTCCCGGGAAGGATTTGCGCTTGTGATGGCATCCCGCCTCCTAAGTGGCTTAGGAGGATACGCCACGCTCTCCTAAGTTGTCAAGGAGAGGGTTGCCTTGGCCAGCGGTGCGGCGTGAAACAATGTGCTTAGAACCGCCCGCCAACCTGTCATTGCTGGGGCGGTTTTTCTGTGGGCCATGTGTTTTTCAGGCTTTCGTAAGACCGGAGTTCTCGCCTGGTCGGGAAGGGCAGCCGGAGGCTTGTCAGCGGTTCGTGAGGGACACTCAGTGTTTTGTCGACTTGGGCGCGTCGAAGGTCATGCTGCGCAGGATGCCCTCGCCTTCTTTGACGAAAATGACCTGATTCGAGTTGATATCCTTGAGTGTTTCAACAAGCCCGCTCGGCCAGCGGATTTCGAGCAGCTCGACTTTTTCCGCTTTTCCGATTCCAAAATGCACGCGCAAATCGTTTTGCGAAAAATACCCGCCGCCGCTGCGCACTTCGTCGATTTGCGAATGCTCATGCTTATCTTCGGGCGGATGCGTCACGCACTTGATGCGCGCCCCAATGCCGCTGCGGTTCGATTTTGTCCCGATGGTCTTGATCTTGATCCAATTGCCGCGTGTCGCGGAATCACAGCGCAGAAGCTGGGGAAAATCGTTCACCGTATTTACGACCACGTCGAGGTCGCCGTCATTGTCAAAGTCTCCGAAAGCACAGCCGCGCGCTGCGACGAGCGTCGATATGCCCGGTCCGGCATCGTAGGAAACGTCATCGAAACGGCCGTTGCGTAGATTCTTGTAGAGCAGCTTGCGCTGCGGGTATCCCGCCTCGGTTTTCAGCTGCGCCACCTCCGGGTACACGTGCCCGTTGCAAATCAGAATGTCCGCCCAGCCGTCGTTCTCCATATCGAAAAACCCGCAGCCCCATCCCAGATATTGCGTGTGCTTGCCGAGCCCTCCCTGAAACGTCGCGTCTTCAAAATTCGCGCCGCCGAGGTTGTGATAGAGCGAAGGCGTGTCACCGGCGAAATTGGTTTTCACCAGATCGAGATTGCCGTCGAGGTCGTAATCCGCAGCGGAAATTCCCATGCCCGCTTGCGGCTTGCCGTCGGCGCTCAGCGCGCAACCGGCTTCTAGGGCGATGTCGGTGAATGTCCCGTTCTTTTTGTTCTGATAAAGTGCGCTGGCGGTCGAGTCATTGGCCACATAAATATCCGGCCAGCCGTCGTTGTCGAGATCAGCGGTCAGCACCCCCAAGCCGTAAGTCCCGCCGGCCTGCAAAATTCCCGACTTTTCGCTGACGTCGCTGAACGTGCCGTTCCCGTTGTTGCGATACAGAATGTTTTTCCCGCCGAGCAATCCCGGCGGCCCGCACGCCACCATGATTCCCTTGTACAGGCACGGCCCCGATTCCGGCACCGGCGCCGTTTTCAAGTCCATGTCAATGTAATTCGCCACAAACAGGTCCAGGTGCCCGTCGCGGTCATAGTCGACGAACGCGCAGCCGGTGTTCCACCGCTTGCCCGTGCCCGCGACCCCGGCTTTCTCGCTGACATCGCTGAACGTGCCATTCCCGTTGTTGTGATACAGCACGTTTTTCCCGAAGTAGGTGACGAACAAATCGTCGAAGCCGTCGTTGTCGTAGTCGCCGATGCAAACTCCCTGGCCCCATCCTGAATGCACCAGTCCGGCCTTGGCCGTCACGTCGGTAAACGTTCCGTCGCGATTGTTCTTGAAAAGATGATTGGTCGGTTCTTGTCCAGCGGGAAACCCTTCCAGGCGCGTGCCGTTCACCAGAAAAATGTCGAGCCAGCCGTCGTTGTCGTAATCATAGAAAGCCACGCCGCACCCGGTCGTCTCGAGAAGGTATTTGTTCTTGTGCTCGCCGCCGTAGATGGTTTTTGCAGTGAGTCCGGATTCCCTGGCCACATCCACAAAGGTGACGCCCAGATCTTGAGCCGGTCTCGCGGAAGCCAGCGGCGTAGCTCTGGGATTCTCGAACGATGCGCCAACCGATGTGCGCGCCCATGCCCGCCGCCTGGGCACCGGCAGCGCCAGCGTCAAAACTCTTTCAAACGGAAGCACCAGCGCGGACCGGCAAAGCGAGCGGAGAAATTTGCGGCGTGTGGAAGCCAATCGGACCGGACCTTTCCTGAAGAAGGGCGTGCGGGAATCCCGCCCTTTCTTTTATAGTAAGGCCCGCTTGTCATTGCAAGTTCAGGACTCCGGGGAGCGAAAGAATGGAAATCTCGCGCGAGTTTTCTTACTGCCCGCAAAGAAAGTCTTGGAATAAATGGTCAAAACCAGTTTTTGCTTGCATGATGGCTATCCTGGGCATCACCGCCGCGGCCCCGGCTGCCCGGAGCCAGCAACAACAGAAAGAAGTGTCTCCGCCTATGGAGCTCTCGCGCACCGTGCGCCCCTGGGAATTTCTGCCCATCACCGGGACACGGGCGGCCCTGTTCGGAAACGAAGCCGGCGGGATGGAGGCGTGGGTCTATCCGCTGAAGATCTTCCGCGAATTTCATCTGCATTTCCTCACCGAAGGCCGGGTTCTTTCCGGCGAAACACTCGCCAGAACGCTCACCGTGCGTCCGGAATCCGCGACCATTCTCTACGCCGGCGACACCTTCACCGTGCGCGAGACTCTTTTCGTTCCGGTGGACGCGCAAGGCGCAATCATTGTTCTGAATGTGGAAACCGAGCAGCCTCTCGAAATCGAGGCCGCGTTCCATCGCGACTTCCAACTCGAGTGGCCGGCGGCGCTCGGAGCCGCTTACATCGATTGGAGCGCACCGCAACACGCGTTTTATTTTGGGGAAGAGCAAAGAAAATTCGCTGCGTTTGTCGGTTCGCCCACGGCGGCGGATCCCCAGCGGGAGTTTCAGACCAATTATTCCGAATCCCAGAGCAGTTCCTTTCGCCTTGGCGCCACGGAAAAAGGCAAAGAGACAAAACTCATCGTTGTCGCCGCCTCGATGGAAGGCCGCCCCGCGGCGGAAAAAATGTACCAGCATTTGACCGCAGACTACCCCGCACTGCTCGAAGAATCCCGGAAATACTACCAGGACTATCTCGCGCGCACGGTCAGCCTTGAGCTTCCCGACGCGCAATTGCAGCAGGCTTACGATTGGGCGCGCATCAGCGAGTTCCAGGGACGGGTCAGCAATCCTTATCTCGGCACCGGGCTTGTTGCCGGCTACCGCACTTCGGGCGAGTCCCAGCGCCCGGGCTTCGCCTGGTTTTTCGGCCGCGATTCCTTCTGGACCGCGCTCGCCCTGGACGCCGCCGGCGATTTTTCCACGGTGCGTACCGCTCTGGCATTCATCAGCAAATTCCAGCGCGACGACGGCAAGATCCCGCACGAAATTTCGCAGGGCGCCACTTTTGTCGACTGGTTCAAGGGCTATCCGTATCCCTACGCCTCCGCCGATGCCACGCCACTCTACCTCATTGCCATGAACGATTACGTGGTCGAAAGCGGCGACACCGCGTTCGCCAAAGAAAACTGGGCGAGCCTGTGGAAAGCCTACGAGTTCCTGCGCTCCACCTACGACGAGCACGGTTTTCCGAAAAACCTGGGCGTCGGGCACGGCTGGGTCGAAGGCGGCCCGCTGCTCCCGGTCAAAACCGAGCTGTATCAGACCGGGCTCGGCATCGAGGCGCTCGGCGCGCTCGCGAATCTTGCCCATCTCACGGGCCGGGAAGACGCGAGCAAGGAACTAGCCAAGAAATTCGCCGAGCAACGGCCGCTCGTGAACGACACTTTCTGGCTTGCCGATAAAAAGCGCTTCGCTTTTGCGCTGGACCAAGACAATCGCCCCGTGGACGAACCGAGCGTGCTCGCGACCGTGCCGATGTGGTTCGGCTTGCTCGACCAAGGGAAAGCCGACGCCATGATCACCGAGCTCGGCGATCTCGATCAGCAGGCGGACTGGGGCATGCGCATCATCTCGGCCCGCTCGCCGAGGTTCAGCGGCGGCGGCTACCACTTCGGCTCGGTGTGGCCGCTGTTTACCGGCTGGGCTTCGGTGGGCGAGTATCGGTACCACCGCGCGTTTCCCGCTTACGAAAATTTGCGCGCCAACGCGCTGCTCGCGCTTGACGGCTCGCTCGGCCATGTCACCGAGGTTCTCTCGGGCGATTCCTACCAGTCGCTTTCCACCAGCTCGCCCCACCAGATCTGGTCCGCCGCGATGGTCGTGAGCCCGCTGCTGCGCGGCCTTTTTGGCTTGCAAACCGAGGTTGCCGCGGGAACGCTCACCTTTGCGCCGCATGTTCCCGCCGAATGGACCTCGTTCGCCATCCGCAACGTCCCTGTCGGTTCGGCAAAGCTCGACTTGCACTACGCCAAAGACATCGACGGCATCACGTTGGAAGTCAGAGCTCCGGAGGGAGCTTCTGGCCAGGTTTCCATCGACTTCCAGCCCGCCATCAGCCTGCGTGCCAAAGTCCTCGGCGTCACGCTCAACGGTCGCGCAGCAGAGTTTCATGTCGAGACGAGTAGCGTCGACCAGCATGTCCTCGTGCGCATTCCCCTGTCCACCGGACCACACTCGTTGCGCATACGCCTCCAAGACGATTTTGGACTCACCTACCATTCCACCTTGCCCGTTCTCGGAGCCAGTTCCGAGGGCCTGCGGATCGTGTCCGAGACTTGGTCACCCTCCCGCGATCGCCTCACGCTCGGCGTGTCCGGCCTCGCGAGGCGCCAGTACCGCCTCTCCGCCTGGAACGCCTCACAGATTGTCTTCGTCTCCGGTGCCCAGCTCTCAAAAGGGCCCGCTGGGAGAACTGATCTTGTCGTGGAGTTTCCGGCGAACGGAGCCGAGCTCGTCGCCCATCGGACGATTTCCATTCAATTCGCCCCCGAGTCCAAGGAGCACTAACCCGGGGGCTACGAGAAGAAAGATTCTTCGCGACCATCAGAACAACCCGGGCTGCAATTCCATGGCTCGCGCTTCAGATGCTCCGCGAACTTTCCGGTCGGTTGGTTCATGGCAATTTGCCGATAGCCCGCCCTAGCCTATAATGAAATTCGTCGCTCGGTTTGTTTCAGGAAGCCCCGGGCGACGCGAGCTCGCCGTGAAAAGTCTTGCCGAGTATCTCGAACTTTCCGCAAAGGCGCATGGCCACCTCTGCGCCGGGCAAGTTCTCGGCGTGCGCCTGGCGATGCTCGGCTTGCGGGAACTCGGAATCGACGATCCCGTCGCCGAACGCAAGCGGCTGGTCACCTACGTCGAGATCGACCGCTGCGTCACCGATGCCGTGGCGGTTGTGGCCCATTGTCGGCTGGGCAAGCGCGCGCTGAAATTCCGCGACTGGGGCAAAGTCGCCGCTACGTTTGTGGATTTGCAAACGGGCCGCGCCATTCGCATCGCCGCGAAAGAATCCTCCAAGCAGGCCGCCCGCGAAATGTTCCCCGAGGTTGACAAAGAAGCAGGCCAGCAAAAAGCCTACGCGCAGCTTCCCGATGAAGTCTTGTTCGACAAGCAATGGGTGAAGGTGGAAGTGCCGCCAGAAGATTTGCCGGGCTTCCAAGGCGCCCGCGTCGTTTGCGCCCAGTGCGGCGAGGGCATTAACTTCAAGCGTGAAGTCGTTGTCGGCGGCCGCACGCTCTGCCGCTTTTGCGCCGGCGAACGTTACTACCAGCGGGCGGACTGAGGTTTAGCGCAAGGAGACGACGCGGCGTTCGGGTTCGCGAGGTTTTTCATGCTGGCCCAGGTTTTTTGGCGGTTCCACCTTGAGCATGCGGAGGACCGCGGGCGCGATGAGCGCCAGGAAAATGCACAAGAGCAGCAGACCGGCCACGCCTTCCAGTGTTCCCATGACCGTGCGATAAAGCTCCAAGGTCCAGAATTCTTGCGTTAACGCCGCTTGCAAAGCCGGCTTGTTCCAGTCGGCAGCTGAAATATATTCCTGAAGGGGCCTAACCCGAGTTCCACTTGAAATGCCCACAACGACGATCGCGAAGCGGATGTACTTTTCGAAACCACCGCGGACAACAGGGTCCACGACAAAGCGCCGCAAGATGGCGTCCATCGCTTCTCGGGAAAGCCAGGCGAGCGTGGCCGACAAAAGCAGGGCAAGCACGAAGGAAGCGGCAAACAAGGCAATAAACATCGGAGGACTCCCGGGCCTAAATACGATTTTGCGTCACCTGATTATTGCGCACACCAGTGGACGCCCCAACGAAAATCCGCGGTATGTTTCCAAAGCACAAGCTTCTCCAAGCACGACACTGTGCTTAGGAAGCGTTCGCGACCTTTGCTTCTGCGTTAAAATGATTCTTTCATGCTGAACCTTCCCCCGATCACCCTGCGGCTGCGCAGTTTCAAGCTGATCGATCGCGTCGCTCTGGCCTTTCTGCTTCTCTGCGCGATCCTGTTCGGCACCGCCTGCGGACTGCTTTTCGTTTACGTCGGCGATTTGCCGGAGATTCGCGCGCTCGAAACCTACCGCCCCAATGTGGTCACGGAAATCTATGCGGATGACGGCCAGCTGGTGGGCAGTTTCGCGTTGCAGCGCCGCATCCTGATGACTTACGAGCAGTGTCCCAAAGTCCTCTACAACGCGGTCACGGCCATTGAAGACCAGCACTTTGAGCAGCACTGGGGTATCGACTTCCCGCGCATCTTCACCGCGGCGCTGCGCCACCTTACCAGAGGCCGCCGCGCCGGCGGCGCCAGCACCATCACCATGCAGCTTGCCGGCAATCTGTTTCTGGACCGCAGCGACATCAGCTTCCGCCGCAAAGCAGAAGAAACGCTCCTCGCGCTGCAGATCGAGCGTCGCTATAGCAAGCCGCAAATCTTCACCATGTATGCGAACCAGGTGTACCTGGCGCACGGCGATTACGGATTCGCCGCCGCCTCACAGTTTTATTTCGGCAAACCGGTCACCGATTTAACCCTTCCGGAGGCGGCGTTGCTCGCGGGCATGATCAACGGCCCGAAATATTCTCCCTTGCTGAATCCGGAGGCCGCATTGGCGCGGCGTAATCTGGTGCTGCATCGCATGGAAGAAGAAGGAAAAATCACTCCGGCAGAGGAAGCCGCTGCCGTGAAGTCGCGGCTCGGCCTACACGTGCAGTATCCGCGCAACGACCTCGCGCCCTATTTTTTCGAAGAGCTTCGGAAATATCTCGAAGCCACGTATGGAACCGCGGCGGTTCACGAGCGCGGCTTGCGCATTTACACGACGCTGAACGTCCACATGCAGCAGGTCGCCAACCAGGCGTTGCGCGACGGGCTGCACGCCTATGAGCGACGCCACGGGTGGAAAGGGAATCTGCCGAACGTCCTGCGCGACAATCTCGGTAGGCTCGACACCTATGAAGACGAGGATTGGCGCCACGCCATTGAAAAAGGGAGTTACGTTACCGGACTCGTGCTGAGCGTCGGCGATCGCGACACGGTCATCAAAATCGGGCCTTACCGTGCCATTCTGTCGCCGAGCGATTTTGCCTGGACCGGCCGCAGGAAGCCTTCGGAATTGCTGAAGGTGGGCGACCTGGCGCAGTTCTCGATTCAGGAATTGCGCGGTACCACGGCGCGCGTGCAACTGGAACAGCAACCCGGGCCGCAGGGCGCGCTACTGTCGATCGACAACTCGACCGGCGAAATCAAAGCCATGGTTGGTGGTTATAGTTTTGAAGATTCCAAATTCAACCGGGCAACCCAGGCGCTCAGGCAGGTCGGCAGCTCTTTCAAGATTTATGTGTACGCGGACGCTCTGGAGAGGGGCGCGTCGCCCTTTGACACGATTGTGGATCTGCCGTACACCACCATCAGCGGCGGACAGCCTTACACACCGCACAATTACGATGAAAAATTTGAGGGCACGATCACGCTGCGGCGTGCGCTGGCCGGCTCGCGCAACGTCCCGGCCGTGAAGCTCGCGGAAAAACTGGGCGTCAACTCCGTCGTGGACACGGCGCGGCGTTTCGGCATCACCACGCCGCTGCCGCCTTATTTGCCGCTGGCCCTGGGAGCGGCGGACATGAAACTGCTCGAGCACGTTGCCGCCTTCACGGTGTTTCCCGACGATGGCATCCGCATCGATCCGTACATGATCCGGCGGGTGACCAGCTACGATGGCGCGCTGCTGGAAGAAGCACATCCGGAAGTACATGACGTCGTCTCACCGGAGGTCGCGCGCAGCATGACCGCTATGCTCGAAGACGTCATCAAGTTCGGCACGGGCGTGGCCGGGAAAGCGCTGGGGCGGCCTGCCGCGGGAAAGACCGGCACCACGCAGGATTACACCGATGCCTGGTTCATAGGATACACGCCACAGATTACCGCCGGTGTGTGGGTGGGCTTCGATGACAAGCAAATTTCCCTCGGCAAGCGCGAGACCGGCGCGCGCGCGGCGCTGCCGATCTGGCTCGAATTTATGCAAGGCGCCCTCGCGGGAACTCCCGTTGCGGATTTCCCGAATGTGGTTCCGCTCGAACAGCTGGCGGGCGGGCATCAGCTGCAGTTGGATACTCCCGATACCGCCCCCACCGAAGACGAGCCGGCCCAGCCGAAGGAAAAGCCGCCTGCGGTAGTTCCAGCGACCAAGACGGGAACGGCGGGTCGAACCGGCGCCGACCCGCCGCCTTAAATGAAACCGACGGCTTTAACTTCACGCTAAGCACCGCTTTTTCGAAAGGGATCCCATCCGCCAGCTGTGAGCAGCTGCTCGCGGCCATTTTCATCGCGCAAGACCAGCTTGGATTGTTTTGTGATGGTCCCGATCGGCGTGAGAGGTATGCCTTGGAAGGCGCGCGGCAGTAGTTTTCTCTTGCGCAACGGGACGGTGAAGAGCAATTCATAGTCGTCTCCGCCATGCAAAGCGAGGCGCAAGGGATCCAGACCGTGCTTGCGGGCCATGTCCGCGTTTTGCAAGCGTGGGAGCGTTCGACTTTCAAGGCGGGCCCCCACCCCACTTGCCGCGCACAGACGCCATAGATCGCTCGAGAGGCCATCGGAAAGGTCCATCATCGAGCTGGCTAGCCGTTTCTCGCGAACCCACTGCCCCAGGGCCAGCCGCGGCTCCGGGTAAAGGTGCTTCTTCGTAAGAAGATTCTTCGGATTGCCGCGCCGGCGACTCTGTCTGAGGACGGCAAGCCCTAGTTCGGCTTCCCCCAAACGCCCGCTTACATAGATTAGCTCCCCCGGGCCAGCTCCAGAGCGAACCACCGCGCGGCCGGTTGGCACGTCGCCGACAACCGTAACATTCATGGAAATCTCCCGGCGGCGGGTGGTGTCTCCGCCGGCCAAAACACATCCGAACTTCCGCGAAGCGCGCCGGAGGCCGGCCAAAAACTCGTCAAGCCAGCGACCGGTGTGGCTGTCCGGGAGCGCGAGGCTTAGGAGGAAGCAGCGGGGAACCCCACCCATTGCGGCGATGTCGCTCACCGCCCGCGCAAGGCATTTCCAGCCGAGAGAATCGGGAGGTTGCTCTTCCTGGAGAAAATGGGTTCCTTCGAGGAACCAGTCGCAAGTGAGGATCATTTCATGGCTTGCCCGAGGGCGAAAAAGCGCGGCGTCGTCTCCCATGCCGAGGCGCACTTCCGGCGAGACCTCGCCGCGACGGCGGAACGCCCTGTCAATCTTGTCAATCAGGTCGCTTTCGCGCACGGTCATGACCAAAACTAAAAGCGAAAATCCTTGCCTTTTTCCTTGCGTTGCTCGCCGTTCTGCGTTGCCTTACAAGGACATAGCGTTATAGCGTACTTCTGTCCTTTTTGGGCCGGAATCGGCTCGAGCCGTCACGTCGAAGGCGTACCGGGGTACCTGTCCTTTGGTACAGGAAACTGGTTGGCACAGCCTGTCCGGACTGGTACTAAAATCGGGTTGACTGAGCCCTCCTCAGAACCTAGTATGGACCTGGTCGCGAACCAGCTCCCTCGGTTCAGATTGAGACCGGTTTCTGCGGGCTTAGGGTGAGTCGCCCGCAAATGGTGAGTACAAAAGGCCCCAAGGGCCTCTGGGTGAGCATGAGACGCAAGAGCTATACATTTTTTATAGCATCCACGCCGGGGAAACTCCGAAAGGTAGTAGTACCAGCCTACCTAATACACGGCGTCGCCATTCTCGCCCTGATTGGCGCCATCAGCGTCACTGCGGCCGTGGCGTCGTACTCGCGGATGCTTTGGAAAGTCGGAAATTACAACGCCGTTCGCCACGAATTGGAAGCCAGAACCCAGCAGTACCGCCAGCTGCAAGCCACCGTCAATGACGCCAACCAGCGCCTCGATTCTCTGCAATCTCTCGCAACCGAAGTAGCTATGACCTACGGTGTACTGCGGTATCATCCGGCGGCGTTCGATCAGAGCGACAACCCGGCGGACTCGCAGGATGCGTTTGACCGCTCCATCGAGCAGTACACCTTTCTGAAGCGCAACGCGGCGATGATCGCCGTGGCGAGCGGCGGATTGCAATTGCTCTCGCCTCACAAACTTGCCGATTCCTCCTACACTCCTTCGATTTGGCCGGTGATGGGGCACATCACGGATAGCTTCGGCGAGCGGCTGGACCCCTTCAGCGGCGAGGGCGCGTTTCACACGGGCGTCGATGTCGCGTCCGACTACGGCGCGCCGGTGCACGCGACCGCGGACGGCGTCGTGGTCATCGCGGAGAATCACGCGGGCTACGGCCGGCTGGTAGTGATCGATCATGGATTTGGAATCACCACCTGGTACGCGCATCTTTCGGCGTTTTCGGCGGTCGTGGGGGCCCGGATCAAACGGGGTGAGGTCGTAGGGTACACCGGCATTAGCGGGCGATCGACCGGACCTCACGTGCACTACGAGGTGAGAATGAACAATGCGCCGGTTAACCCGTGGCGGTACATGAAGTCAGGTCCGGCGGGCGACTAGGGATTCCGAAACAAAGCGTGAAGTGGATGCGGGCTTTAGCCCGCTTTTTTATTTTGAGCGTTCGCCAAAAGACTTGGAAGCAGCGGCAATTTCTTGCTTCGCTAGCGCCTCGCGTCCAAGCGGTAGGAAACTCCTGCTAGGTATGACCGCCTTTCTTGGCATGAGCCGTATCGCCGGGCTTGGCAGGAACGGCGCTCCCTGAACCAGCAGCGGAGCGTCTTGCTGATTCCAGAAATGCTCGTGAGATTTCAAACGCGAGCCGGACCGACTTGGTGTCGCCGCGGTCCAGTTTCGAGACATCCGCGCCTTTGAGAAGCGCCAGGTAAGCCTCGCGCAACGCAGGGTTCAGCTGCTGCCGCGTCTTGGCGTCATTCAACCCGGCTTGCGCCAGCGACAGAATGCCATTCAACAGATCGGCGAGTCGGCGCGTGGTTTCCTCCGACGTACTTTCTCCCTCGGCCACAACGCGCAGGCCGTCGTTCTCCGGTTTTCCGACAATGGTGATCCACTCGAGCTGATCCAACATGGCAGACAGTTGCGGCGAGCGAAGGCCGCCCGGAGCTTGTGAGGACAGGGCCTCCCCGGCCGCGGCTTCCTGGCGAATCACGGCGAAGATCGGCGAACCGGCAAGGCGTTCAAAACGCGCCCGCCATTCCGCGATCTCATCGCTAGGTTTCTTGGCGCTCAGAATTTGGCCCAGATTCGGACGATCTGTGAGAGCGATGCGATCGTTGCTGAGGAAAACAAAAGTTATCTTTTTTGTGCCGCCGCTCTCCGGAACTTCGAAAATCTCGCGCCCGCCGGGTCTCTCCGTGGTGCCGGACTTGCGGGCCAGCGCGGAGATTTTCTGCTGATCGAATCTTCCCTCCGCGACCGCGAAGAATGTGGAATCCTGGTCGGTTTTCTGAAACGCCATAGCGAGGCGGTCGAGATCGCGCTCGTAGTCGAAGCCAGTCTCGTTCAAAAATTTCGTGTAATCCTCATCGGCTTGCGGCGGTGGCGCCCAGGTGTAGAGTTCCATCAGGAACGGAGCCGAGCGCAGTTCGCCAAGGTCGGCGAAGAGGATCGCGCTCGAGTCGGCCGGCATCAGGTCGAGCAAATCACCGCGCTCGGAGGAACCGCCCGGGCTGTATCGCTGGTAGGTATAGAAGGCCGCGGCAGTCCCGAAAAGCAGACCAGCCGCCAAGGCCATCCATTCTCGCTTGTTGAGTTTCATTTGCCCGGATCTGCTCCCCAGGCTCGTGATTCTCGCATGAGTCGGCGGTCCACGATGCAAGAATCCTATCGGGAACCGGCTCGAGAGCTCCTTCGAAGAATCGAATCCTACGAAGAATCTTACGGGCAGGAGACGGCTCTCCGTTCTCCCGAGAACTTATGCTAAATTATAGATTGGAAACAAGATAGTCCCTTGCTAAGCCGGGCATGGAGGGAGAGAATTTCCGCCATACTGGCGACGGACGTGCTTGCATTGAGAGTCCACCTCTTGCAATTCTCATACCTCTTCTGGTAGACTTGCTCGGTTTGAGTGGCGCTGGCGTAGCTCAGCTGGTAGAGCATCTGATTTGTAATCAGAGGGTCGGGGGTTCAATTCCCTCCGCCAGCTCCAGCGGAATTTTTCTGGGGGAGCGAGGCGGAACGAAATCTGGCGGCGAAAGCGAGAGGGCTGGTGTCTCTTGACACGAGTCCTATTTGTGTTTTTGCGTTGAACGTCTGGAAGTCATTGCGGAAAAAGTTCGGAACCCCGTGGTTCGCGTCCGAAAAGTTTGCGGGACGGGTGGGTGAGTGGCTAAAACCAGCAGACTGTAAATCTGCCGCTCCTTGCGGGCTACGAAGGTTCGAATCCTTCCCCGTCCACCAGGCTCTCGTCGTGGGGGCTAGCAGGAATCGCAGGCAAGCGATGTTCACTGGCGGTCTGATGCGCGGCGGAGGTGCCGCTCGGGAAGCGCGCGCCGCGGAAAACACTTTTGACGTATCGAGGATGAAGCAGGCGAAAACAGCGCGAAACGGGTTCGGCCTGGGTAGCTCAGTTGGTAGAGCGCGTCCTTGGTAAGGACGAGGTCACCGGTTCAATCCCGGTCCCAGGCTCCAGAACTTGGCGGTGGCTGACGCCGGGGAATGGTGGGGGGCTTGAGCGGGGGTAACTCAACGGTAGAGTCTCACTCTTCCAAGGTGATGGTTGCGGGTTCAAATCCCGTCCCCCGCTCCAAAAGTTTGCAGTGTCGCGCCGCTTCGGCTTAGAGGCAGGCGCAGAAGGCGAAGGACATGGCCAAGGAGAAATTCGAGCGCAGCAAGCCGCACGTGAACATCGGGACGATCGGGCACATCGATCATGGCAAGACCACTTTGACGGCGGCGATCACCAAAGTGCTCAGCAAGCATAACCCGAAGG
>Ga0209267_1000021_pt1 | contig 100090 bp, 91 predicted proteins | sample GraSoiAngelo_137_FD_185894 | JGI IMG/M metagenome (GOLD analysis project Ga0209267, IMG submission 185894) | Grasslands soil microbial communities from the Angelo Coastal Reserve, California, USA - 14_0929_09_30cm (SPAdes) (version 2) | ecosystem: Environmental > Terrestrial > Soil > Grasslands... | reverse complement strand
GAGACACTGGATACCTACCAAGGAAGAGTCCGCGCGGTCCGCGCCGTGGTGACCAAGCCGGACCAAGAGAAACCAACCACCTGGTGCTTTGCCATCATCGGCCAGCGTGCGCGCCAGATCAGTCGTCGAGCTGAATCTGGATCTGGACGCCGGCCAACCGCGGAAATAGCGTCAACTCATCCTTTTCGCGCGGCGGGCTTTGCCGTGCTTATGCGGGGAGGCCGAAAGCGGTAGCCAACCCACGGTTCCGTCACGATGTATTTTGGATGAGCAGGATCGGCCTCCAGCTTTTTCCGCAACTGGTTGATCACCACGCGCAGGCTCTCGGTTTCCTCGCCGTAATCCGGCCCCCAAACCGCCTGCAGGAGACGGCGATGGGTCAGCGGCTTTCCCTGATTGGCAACCAAGTGTCTGAGGACCTCATACTCTTTGGGAGTGAGATGCACGCTGCGGTCGCGCACCGTTACCTGACGTGCCTCGAAATCAATGCTCAAATCTTTCGAGGCAAACGGCGGCGGTCCGTCGCCCGGTGAATACCGGCGAAGTGCAGCCCGAATGCGCGCAAGCAATTCTTCGATGCCAAAGGGTTTGACGACATAATCGTCGGCGCCGGCGTCGAGAGCGGCAACCTTGTCGCGCTCCGCGCTGCGCACCGTGAGCATGATGATGGGCGCATCGGATGCGCGCCGAATCTCGCGGCACGCTTCAACACCTCCCATTCCCGGCATGTTCATGTCGAGCAGCACCAGATCGGGCGGTTCCTTGCGCATCCATTCCAGAGCCTCTTCGCCGGTCTTGGCTTCGACAATCTCATAACCGTGCGTTGAGAGCGTAGAGCGCAGCACCCGGCGGATTTGCGGTTCGTCGTCAACCACAAGAATGCTCACTGCACTCATCGGAGATCCTTTTGCACGCGGTCCACGGGCTGCAGATCCACCGGCAGGGTAAAGGAAAACACCGAGCCATGGCCCAACTGGCTCGTCACGCTAATCGTTCCATGCTGTGCGGCAATGATAGCTCTTGCAATGGGCAGGCCCATACCCGTACCGCGCACGAGGTATCGCTGATCTTTTCCCCGATAGAATTTGTCAAAGATCATGGTCTGCTCAAAATCGTCGATCCCGGGACCGTGGTCGGCAACGCTGGTCGTCACCGTGTCTCCGGTAAGCTCGGAGGTAATGGTAATTGGCTCCTCTTTTGGTGAATAGAGATTGGCGTTCTCGATCAACTGCACGAGCGCTTCCTTCGCGCGCTCCAGATCGGCGCGCACCGGAGGAAGTCCGTCCGCCACACGCACGTTCACGCGGCGGCCGGCCAGCGCACTCTTGCAGTGCGCCAGCGCCGCATCGATGATTTCCTCAACCGAAGTTGGAGCCAAATCGAGCCTAAGTTCGCCAGCCTCCAGCTTGGCCATTTCCGCAGCCTCTTCGACAAGGTGATTCAACCGGTCGCACTCTTCGTTGATGATGCTTAAGAGTTCACGAGATTGCGCCAAATTCGAGGCTTTTGATGTTAACAGACCGGTTACCGCGGCCTTCATGGAGGTCAGCGGCGTGCGGAAGTCATGCGTGATGGAATCGAGCAGGGCGGATTTCAACCGCTCGCCCTGTCTTTCCGCTTCCGTTTGCCCGAGTTGTTCCACCGCTCGCGCGCGTTCGATCGCGATGGCGACCATGGTGCTGATCGCATCCACGGTCTGACGCGAAAGCAGCGCCCCGGAAATACCCAGGCTGGCGATGGGGCGCACTCCCATTCGCACGGGGATGAAGTATTGAGCATGTTCCGCATCCAAAGTAAGTTCATCGTTCAGAAATGCAATTTTCATCTTTTGTTCGTCGAGATGGGAGGCGCCGAATCCGGAGCGATAGAATTTGTCTTTTTGCGGAAGGAACAATTCCGCCGCGCCTGCTTCAAAGCTCTCGACAATGTAGTCGGGAATGGCATTCATCAACTGGATCACGTTGCCTTCCCCCAGCAAGTGCCGGCTGAAGCCGTACAACCGTTCCACTTCGCGCCTGCGCTGATGCGCTTCGTCGGCCTCCTTGCGGATGCGCGACGAGAGCCGGCTCCCGGTAATCGAGGTAATCAGAAACGCAAGCAACGCCACCCAATTCTGCGGGTCGGCAATCGTGAGCGTTCTCACGGGAGGCAAAAAGTAATAGTTGAAGGCCAGCATGGCCACCACCGACATGATGGCCGAAACCAGCATTCCCCATACAGCCGAAACTGCTAAAATGGCTAGCAGAAAAGACAGTGCGACCGTGGTTTGGTTTACCCTTAAAACGTGACGATAAGCAAGCACAATGCCGCCGACGACGAGTAGGGACACCACCGCTCCCAGGAGGCGTCCGCCGAGGAATCTCTGCATGGGTACATTCTAGCTCAGGCTCCCGCTCGATGGAGAGTTGGCGTTGCCCAAAAAACCTGAAGAATGGCTGGAAGCTGTCTCGCCGCCACAGAAAACCCGCGGCGTCTTTAAGCTTTTTCTGGGCTACGCTCCCGGCGTAGGAAAAACGTTCAGCATGCTCAGCGAAGCCTTGCGGCGGCGCAGCCGCGGCGAAGACGTGGTCATCGGCGTAGTGGAAACACACGGGCGTCAAGGGATTGAAGAGCTGGCCCAGCAGTTGGAGCGCGTCCCGCTCAAGAAAATCGAATACAAAGGCACGATTTTTGAAGAAATGGATGTAGATGCCATTCTCGCGCGACGCCCCGCCGTCGTGCTCGTCGATGAACTCGCGCATACAAATATTCCCGGGAGCAAGCACCGCAAGCGCTACGAAGACGTGCAGGAACTGCTCGCTGCAAATATCGACGTGCTCTCCACGCTGAATATTCAGCATATCGAGAGCATCGCGCCCGTGGTGCGGTCCATCACCGGGATTGTTGTGCGCGAGACGGTGCCCGACTGGGTGCCGCTGACCGCCTCGGAAACCGTCATGGTGGACCTCACGCCCGAAGCCCTGCACGCCCGCATGAAGCGCGGCGACGTTTACAGCACCGATAAAGTCGAACGTTCCTTGAAGAATTTTTTCCGGCGCGGCAATTTGATCGCCTTGCGCGAGCTGGCTTTGCGGCAAGTCGCCGAGCAGGTGGATCGCAGCCTCGAATCCTACATGGAAGCGCAGGACATTCGAAAAAATTGGGGAGTGCGGGAGCGCATGGCCGTGTGCATTTCCTCGAATCCCGCCGGCCAGTATCTGATTGCCCGCGGCGCCAGAATGGCGCGGCGCATGGACGCCGAGCTATACGTGGTCCACGTCGACCGCGAGCTTGCTACCCTCCATCGCGAGTCCAACCCACACGCGCTGGCGGCCAACTTGCGTTTCGCAGAAAGCCTGGGCGCGAAAGTGATTCGCCTGAAAGGAAAAAGCGTTGCGGACGCCGTGGCCGCTTTTGTTCGCTCCAAGCACATTACGCAAGTCATCTTTGGACGGGCTCCCCTGCGTGACTGGAGGAAATACCTTTATCTCTCCGCCGTGCACCGCTTCCTCCGCGAGTCTCCCGCCGTGGACGTCCACATCGTGACCCAGGAACCCGAAGACTGACGGTGTTGCGCGACGCTGCCAGGTCTACGAGACACGAGGCATTCAAACACCAGTAAAATACTTCACTGCGCTTTGCGAATAGGAGTCCTTAGGAATCTTGGCGGCCCGAAGTGTCCGAGGTTTGCATCAGCTGCCCGCCCCGGTTGCTCCTGCCGGTAGTGTATTAGGTCATCGTGATCGTCGAACTCGAACCGGCTGCAGGCGGTACCAACGTTCCGCCTGGGTTGATCGGAGTGCCGACCGCGCACGTGTGCCGAGCGCAAAAGCCCCGTGCCCAAGAGCGGCGTAAGGGTTATGGCCGTTCTAACGCCAAGCTAATCCACCACAAGTCCTTGCGCTCGGAACGGTCCGATCACCACATCCACGTGATCTCCGCGTTTAACTAACCGCCCCTTGTTCGAGAAAGCCATCCAGTAAGACTTCCCTGCCTCCGGTGTGGCGCTTTGGCGCAACTGGCCGACTTTTTCGAGCGAAGGAACCACCAACTGAACCCCTGCCTTTGGGTCAATCAGAACCGGTTGGGCTTTCTTGTCGTTCAGCGCTTTGGCTTTCTCAGCATCCACCACATAGTAGGCGAAGCGAATCACTTCGCCTGACTCGGTCCACTTCACGCTTAGAGAGTTCACTCCCCAAACAAGCGCGTAGTACTTGCCAGCGCGTCCCGCGAACCGATCGGGATGGTAGTGCATCGGAGCAGATGCTGCTGGTTTAGGACTCGCAACCTGCGAAGCCGTTTGGGCCCCCGCCGACAAAACAAGAAGCCCACCGGCAAGAACTCCCGCAAGCAGCGTCAACTTTGTTCTCAAGATCGCATTACGGTCAAGCATCGTAGCCATATCCTTATCTATAGGTTCTTTTAGCGGAACAGGGCGGGCACCCTAGAGGATGCCCGCCCTGCTGCCGGAAGGTTGTTTCAGTTAGTTCGCGTTGTACGTAGTGTTGATTATGGTTGCAGGTTGCGTAGCTCCGGCGGTGCCGTACCCCATTACCGTGAGGCGTGCGCTCCCGTTCAGCGCCGCCCCTGTTGCTCCCGCAGGCGGCGTATAGGTTACCGTGATCGTGCAACTCGAGACCTGTCCCGGAGGCACGGCGGAAAGCGCAGTGCCAACCGCGCACGTGCCACCGAGCGCCCAAGCAGTCTGAGGTGCACCGCTCACCCGTGTGATTGTAATTGATGTTGGGACAAAGGGCCCAGCATCAATGCTCGAACCGCCCGGGCAGGGTGCCGCGAGGCATAGATGGAGAGTGTTGGTGATCGTTACGGTTCCGGTCTTTGCAGTGGCGTTGGCCGGAGTTGTGGTCAGTGCCGGCGCGAGCGGCGTGATGCTTAGGGTTGCAATCGTGTCGTGGCCGGTGAGCGAAACGATCTCACCAGCACCGACACCGGCGGGGTTGATGACCAGGTTGGCATTCCTCGCTGCTTGCGACGCGCTGGTGGGGTTAAAGACCACGTTGATGTCGCAGCTTTGTCCCGGAGCGATCGTGGCGCCGGCGCAGCCAGGGCCATCGGCGGGAGGCGCGAAGCTGAAGCTTGCCAGATTGCAGCCAGCGACGCCCGTGCACGAGAATGTGATGCCGTTTCCGGGGGGGAAGAACAGCGCGACGCTGCCTGTGTTGATGACCTGGACGTCCTGATCCACAGTTGTCGGACTGCCGTGCGGCACGAAACCAAAGTCCAGCAATGCCGGTGAGACAGTGAAGTCCGTGTTCGAGCCAGTCCCGGTGCGTTGCACCGCGCCGGCGTCGATTGGACCGGGCTTCCTCGGGTTGTCGTAGAAGTCGAAGTTAGGAGCGTCTGTGTAGTTGGCGCTGCCTCCAGCGACCCTACCCTGGGCCGAGGATCCGGTCGCAATGCCGTAGTTGCCAAGCGCAGGACCGCCGCCGTAGTTTAGGTTAGGTCCGCCCACAACGGTCGGATTGGTCATCGACAACGGGCCCCAGTTGAGGTTGACCCAGTTGTTGCCTTCGTCCACCGTAGCGGCCGGAGCCAGGTTGAAGATCGGGTTGGGCACAGTCGCATCCGAAATACCCGGAGGTACTTGCCAGCCCGCCGCAAGGAGTCCCGGGGTTTCCGGGGGCATGCGTGAACCATCGCAGTACTGCTGGAGGAAGCGCGGATCCGCTGTTGAGTTGCCGGCGGCTATAACAGCAGACCCACCAGGCGTTAACACCGAATCCGTCGCGCGGAGTTGGACCCCGGAAGCATGGTTGGTCTGTCCCGTGTCACCGCGCACACCGATGTCCCAATACTGAGTACCGGTTACACAAGCCCCGGTTCCACCAGTGATGGTCGCGCTCCCGCTTGTCGTCGTGATGGCATCGGTCCTCGACTGGCTCGTCACCGCACTGTGTGTGAAGGAGTTAAAGATGGAGACAATATTCTGCTGGTACGTCGGGCTGAGCGCGCCCACACCGATGTAGAACGTGCCGTTGCGCCAGAAGATATTGTTCTCCAGCTTTGGATAAGAAACGCTCTTGCAAGACCCGTTCGCTGCCGTCGTCTGGAAATGGCCCGCCGGGCAAACCACAGTGAGAGTCGAGGGGAGATTCGCCGCCAAGACCGCGCTGTGCTGGATGGCCACCAAACCCGCAGGCTGAGGACACGTTGTCGTCGCCGTACTCGAGCAACTGCTTCCACCCTGGCTGGCAAGGGGAGCCCCAAGGGTGTTGAACAGGATACCTGACGAGGCAGTGCTGTTGTTGTAAGCGACGGTGTTGTTGATGATGTTGACATTGGGAGAATCCGCCAGCGAGATGCCGGCTCCATCCCAACCGCCGACGTTGTCGACGATGATGTTGTTGGTTACGGTCACTGTATTCCACTGACCGGGATCGGTCGGGAAGGCAACCATATCCGAACCGTTGACGGCATTGAAGGCGATGCCGGCTCCGGTGCCGCTCTCCGCGGCGTTGCCCATAATCAGGTTGGCATTGACCACCAGACCCGGACCAACACCATCGCTTGGCCCCACGCTGGCCGCGCCGCCAACTGCGGCAGTAGGGGCGCAATCCTGGTCGAGGAGGGCAACAATGGCACTGCAAACGAGGTCCTGATCCGGCGCGCCCATGACCACGAGACCGCCGCCGTTGGCCGGGATCGTGGGGTTGGTGCTCTGGTTGAAGATGATGGTGTTGTGTTCGATGTCACCGTTGAAGCTGAAACCAAGGTGACCGACACCGCCGCCATCTCCACCGGTCAGGTTGCCGCACACCCAGTTCCAGTTGAACTTGTAGTAGTCGGAGCCAGTGCAGATGCTGATGCCGCCTGACCCCGCCGGCGTGGCGGCGAACAATTCATCACCCGTGGAAGAGTTCGACGCGATGTAATTGTTATGAATGTTCACATTCACATTCTGGCAGTATGGCAGCACCGCACCAGGGACGGGGCTGTCCTCGCACGAACCCGGAGCCGCGTTTGTGGCGCTTCCCTGGACGTACGCGGGAGGATATTCACCCTGGCCGAGGTTGATGCCGCCCGAGAGCGTTCCGGCGTTGTTGTAGATCCGGTTGTTGGCGATTTGCAGGTTATGTCCCCAGCCGTGGATGTGGATGCCTCCGCCGCCCTGGGAGCTGTTCGTGATACCCAGTCCGTCGATGCTCGACGGGTTGCACATAAAGTTGCTGGGGTACGGATTGGGATTGTCGGTGCAATGGTCGGTCGAGACGCCCGGAGCGTTTTGCAGAAGTAGTGTCCCGGCCGGGAACCCTGCGAGTAACGTAGCGTCGTAGGGATCCGATGGGAATACCACGCCCTTCGAGAGCACGGTAATACCCCCGCCTTCAAGAGCGCCCATCAAGGACGGCTCTTGCAGGAGTTCTGCCAGGTTGCCGTTGAGTTCGGCGCTCCATCCGACAGTGGCCTCTAGTGGTAAACGATCCACTTGGGCGTTCTTGCCGCCGGCTCCGGTGCTGCTCTCGTCGAACGCGTTGAAGTAGTTCCATCCGGCTCCCGGGCAACTGGCGGGCGCGCCAGTTGCGGGATTAAGTACGCCGTTTGCATTAAATTGATTTGGAATTTGATTGACGTCAGTTGCACCTGGGTTGGTGTTGATTGGCGCGCCATTGATCCCCAAGCCGAAGAGACAAACGACCTGCTGCCGCCAGGTGTCCAATTTGCCTGCTGGGTGAGCATTGGCGTTGATAATGCTGGTCGCACCTCCGACACCTTGCAGTCGGACGGGCTTCCACATGATCAACATTTCGTAGTGGTTGGAGGTTGTTTCGACGCACGTGGTACTCGGCGCAGTTGCCGTGGCGCACGAGGTTCCGGCTGGTGCAGTCGCAGCTGGCGTAAACGCGGGGTCGACCATGATCATGTCACCTGGAGTAGCGGCATCAATTGCAGCCTGGATCGACTGCGATGCCGTAACGTGCTTCGGTGGTTTGCCGCCAATCGTCACGGTGACCGTGTCAATCGACTGCCTATGAATGGGAGCAGCTGCGGTGCCGACGTTCCCGGTGGTGATGATCAACTCACCGCAGAGGGCCGTCGAGCCGCTGTATTGCGCTTGCTGCTGAACGGGGCACGGTTGCACTCCGCTCGGCACGGTGACCGTGAGGAGCGAGTCGCTCCAAGTGCCAACGGTCGCGGCTACGCCGCCGATCGTGACAGTTCCCGCCGCAGTCCCAAAGCCAAAGTGGCGCTTTATGAACTTCTGGTTGTACGGAACTGTTGTAGCACTGGGTCCGGCGTACGCGTTGTTGGGCACCATCTGGTCGCCCAACGAGTGGATCGTCAGCGTATGACCCGCTGCGCTCACCCAGGGTCCAAGCCCGTCGCCGTCGACTTCAGCAACCGCTGGCGTGGCATCCGGATAAGAGCAATCCACATTGTTGTATCCCGCACCCGCGAAAGCGGACGTGGGCACAACGGGAGTGTCCATGTACTGTGTCTGTCCCGGCATGAACGGGATCTCGTAGCAGAACTGGCTGTATTGCGAGTTGAACAACGGATCGGGCGTCGCTCCCGTTCCAGGATCGTTCATGCAGGTGACCATCATCGTGGGCCCATAGCCGGTCGGGTTGGGCGGGTTAACTTCCCAGCTCGAATACGTCAAGCCGTCGTAGGTGCCCCAATGATCGGAATACACGCGGTTGATTTCGTTTCCGGCCCAATCCTTGATAGAGATTGGCATGTCCGGCGGAGAAAACTTCTCCCCGAATTGCGGCGAGAAGGGATCGAATTCTGAAGTGTAGTCGTCCGTGATGATTCCGGTGAAGTGGGCGGCGACGTGGGCGGAGCTGAAGATGTAGAACTTCGCCAGCGCCGACATCTGTTCCTGCAAGTCGATTTCCTTGCGGTCGCACAGAGGCCGTGTCGCCCCAGCGAAGGCCGCTACTTCCTGGGCCTGCGGGAAGATGCTCATGAAGTCCGGCACGACACGCTGCTCGCCTACGCAAGGCCAGAACTGCTCTACGCTTCCCGTATCACCCTCGTGTCGCGGCGAACTACCCAGATCCGTCGTTTGGTTCTGGGCATTGTTGGCATTGTAGCTGGCAGCCACCGCGGCCTGGTCCGGCATAATATAAATGGAGCCGAGTGCGCCGAACTGTTGCGTGACCGGTGCGATGTAATTGTCGCCGATGAGGATGTTCTTGTCCTCTTCCTTAACCAGCTCGTAACCCGGAGGCACAACCACTTCCACCACATACTTGCCGGGGGGCAACATTGGAGAATTGAACCGGTAGGGGTCGGTTGTGTCGGGATTCGTCGTACAACCCGTGCAGTTGGTCCCAAGGGGCTGGCCGTTTGTCGGGTTTATGCCCGTGACACTGGGGAACTGATAAAAGCCGTCGTAAGGTGCCGGCTGTATCTGGTTCCAGTTGTGCATGCCGTCATAGCATTTGAACTGGGAACTGTTCGGAATCGTGTGCGCCGCTGGCCCGCCGTGCCGGCTATTGTACACATCCAGGTAGTCCGGCTGGTTCTGCAGCGAAAAGTAGAACAGATCGCTGGTGGATTGCCCGGGGCAGTTCATATTCGGGAGACCGCTGACGGGGTTGAAACCCTGCGCCCAGTCGTCCCAACTGGTGGTCGTGGTATGGTCCACCAACGTGAGGGTGGGAGTCACCCCGTCCGCCGCAAACCCTTCTTTGTACAAGTTTACCGGTACGTTCGGCACGTCCGGCGTCCAGCTCACGTGCAGCAAGAGTTGTGGATCGTCAAATGGGCGCGTCGAAGCGTAGTTCACTTCGCCTCGGATGCCCCCGGTCTCGCCCACGGCAAAAGGCTTCTTGCCGAACTCAATGAAACTGTTCTGTCCGGAGAATCCTTGCCAGCCTTCGCTCGCGACCCACGGCGGATCGATCCGGCCCGTGCTGTTGTAGACCCCCGTGGTGCTCTTAGTCCCAGTGCAGTCCGCGTTTGAGCAGTAGACCGCGCCAGGGACGTGAAGATTGGCCGGTAGTGGAACTGCCTCATAAGTATTCGCCATGTTCGCGGCGATGGTCGAAGTGCCGCAGTTCGGGTACGGTGTGCCGCAGGGTGTGCCGTCGGCCGGTCCGCCCGCGTCGTACACCACGTGGGTCCCCGTGGTCTTGTAACGCGTGGAATCCGTTTCAATCACATACCAGCTGAACAGCGGGAATATTTCGTTAAACCCGGCGTTCCCGTTCAGGTCGGTATTGTTGAAGTTGGAATAGCTGCCGTCGCGGAACCGAATGTTCGTCGGAACCAGCGAGAGCCCTGGTTCGGTGTCTTGACGAACACCATCCCCGTTCTGGTCGAAGAAGGTCGCAGTGATGATATTTGCCTGCCACTGGCTCGTGGCAATCTGGCCCAGATCCTTGGTTGCGCCGCCGCTCAGGCCGACCGGGGTCGAAAGGCCATCCACCAGCATATCGTTCCACTGGTCAAAGACGGTCAGTCTCCAGATCCCATCGGGAAGACCCGTGAGAGTGAACGTTCCATCGGAGTTGCACTTGGTAAAGGCGAAGTCTTCGCCGTCCGGATCGCCAAAGCTTACGTAGCACTGGGTGAAGGCGAAACTGTCGTTTGTGCCGCTGCCGAAGAGTCTTTCATCGGGTGTACGGCTCATGCGTTCGGTAGTGACGATGCCCGTCACTGTGTTGTGGCAATTACTGCCAGTGATGTTCGGGTCGGTGCCGCCGCAGACGCCCGCCAAGCGGCTATTGATGATAGCGGGATTGGCAAAGCCGATGGCCACGTGCCAGCCGGCTGGACCGTACTCCTGGAAGTAGGTTGGTTCACCGATTCGCAGCCAGGAATCGTGCGCCTTTTGGCCGTCCAGGGTGTTGGTTTGCAGCCACTCTTCTCCTCTCGCAATCCGGTCAGCCGCGGGAGTAGCCACGACGCCGTACCGTCCCTGCATCATGTTCGGAACCAGGGCTTGGCCGGCAAGCGGGGAGGCAGTTATGCCGTCCGATTCGTACTCCGGGCAGGTCACAATTCTGCCCGTAATGCCGATCGTGCCTAAAGAACCGGGTGCGTTGCCGTTCGAGCTATCCATACCGACCAACGGTTTCTTCGTTATCGGGCAGGCGTCCTGCCCGGTGAGGGGGTCGATCGTTCCCGCCAGCGTGTTGGAAAGTGGCTGGTTGAACATGTCGTGGGTCAATTGTCCGGTAGCATCACCAGTGCCGCCGGCATCGTCAAAGAGCGTGATCTCGAAGCCACCCAGACCCGGCTCGTTGTTCGTATTCACGGCGGCGCCCGGGATTCCACCACCGCCATCCTGCTCGCCGTTCAGCGGGAAGTCATCCTCGAACACAAACACCGAGAGTTGTGCCGGCGGGAATGGAGTGGGTTGCGTCAGAATCGTGTAAGGCGTCGTTGGATATGCAGTGGTGCCTGTGGGAAGCGCGGGAATCGCAGCGCCGCCCATGCCGTGGCCGCAGCTTCCAGCCGCGACTCCTGCTGCGGAACAGTCAGGCGCACCTCCATAGGCGTTTATAAAAGGATTGGCCGCGTCGCCTGGCAGGACGGAAATGAAGTAGCGCTTGGTCGGATCGAGAACAATCGAGTTGGGGTAAGCAGGAGCAAACCCGTTCCCCGTGGTATCGGGACGGCAAACGCCATTGCCGATGTCGCACACGGCATTCACGTGAGTTCCCGTGGGCGTGACTATCGTCTGACCACCCTCGCAAGAGAGTTGACCGGTGCAGCCTGCCGCCACCAAGGGCATATAGCTGGTGTGAAAATTCACACCAAAGGTTGGCGGAACTGTGGTGCCGGTTTGAACTGGGCAGCCTGCTGGCGGAGTGGCCGTGTTCGTTGTGCAGTTGGGGTCGACGTAGAACGTGCGATCTTCCTCAATCACCCAGCGATAGTCGGTAATCTCGGTTGTCTTGTCAGCGCCATCCAAAACTTTGACCTGAAGACCGCTTCCTGCTGGGAAGCTGACTGTAACGTTCGCGGAGCTGCTCGTCGTGCCCTGTGAGTTCTTCGCCGTATACTGGAAAGTACAGATGCCCGCTGCCGGCGTCGTCCCTGGGGTCGACGGCACCGAAACGGTGAACCCGCCATTCGCGTCCAGAACATACGTTCCCGATCCGCACGAGGTCGGGGTCGTCACCGGAACAACCGTAAGCGGATAGTTCTGTGAGTCTGTGTCAGGCAGCGAATTAGTCGTCGTATCGTACTGAGTTCCCAGGACACCGGGACTCTTAAGGGCAAACGATGTGGCTGTGTGTGAGGTATAGGCGCGGTTGTGAACGGTGATGCCGCCCAGGGTTCCTGCACCCAGCGTGACCGTGGCAGTCAACCCGGAGGAACATGTCGTACCTGTTACAGTGCCGTTCGCACAATACGTAAAGCTATCTGAGGTGCCCGTCCCAGTCGGAACGTAAGTAAAGGTACCGTCGGCGTTCAAAGTCACGGTACCGCTGGTTGGTGCTGCCAGGAGCTGCACGCCGTACACATTAGTGTCATTGGCGACCACGCCTTTACCGGGATCCGAGACGGTAAACGGCTGGCCCGCCACCCCCACCAAAGAGCTATAAGAATCCGCCCTGGCTATCGCATTGGCGAAAACACCGCTGGCGGTGCCAGTCGGGGCTGGGAGCCCAGCGCCGTTGACGCTGACGTAGGCCAACATACCGGAGTCGCGCGCCGTCGCATTGGCCGACAGGCTCAACTGGCGGTCATAAACTGGAAGAGCCGAAGCGCCAGCAGCCGGTGGGTTGATCATCACGTCGTAAGTTTTGCCCGCGGCCATGAATACTTCACTCTGCACGCGGGGAACGCCCGGCAAGGGGTTGCCATCCTCAGCAATCAGCGAGAAACCGCCTGGAGGAAGCGCTGGAGCAACCGCAGTCCCCGTTTGCGATCCGACGACCGAAGGTACGTGCATGCGCAGACCGGCATTCACCAGGCGCAGCAAAACCGTTCCGGTAATTCCGGTCGTGACAGGGAGACCCGTGGTTGCGTCAGTGCCGGCCGCCGCGTTGAACACGGAGGCGGCAGCATGCGTCTTGTCAAACGCTACGCCATTGATCAGGTAATACAACGGCGAATAGTTGACAGCCGGCGGATAGCAGGTCTGGTAGACGCCAGCGCCGGAGGACGGGTTTCCGCAGCCACCGGGCTGGCCGGACCACACCTTCGTCTCGCTGAAGCCAACGGTGTTAACAGCCGCCTGTACTGCGTTGTTCTGCACCGGGTCGATTTCGCTGAAGAGGAGATTAGCTTCCCCACCGTAGGTCACGGCCGGAACCGCTGCAGTAGTCGTTGTAGCGGCCACAGCCGGATACGCTGTACCAGGCGTTGGACAAGCTGTCGTAGCAGCCGCGCCGGGCGCACAGGTAACCACCAACACTCCATATAGACCCATGGGGCCCTGGATGGATGGATGTGTGCCGGACTCAATCAGGTACGTGCCTGGCCGCAGCGGGGCAGTGGCAGTACCAAATGTCAGAGGACATGGATTCGTTGTGCACTGGCCGGCCGCGGGAGTCACGCCCACTTCCGTCCCGAACGACTGCACGCGCGCTCCCTGTGTCGGCGGTGTACCCACTCCAGTCAGCCCCGCACCGGGCGCATCTCCAGCGATCGGCCACGTGACCGGCTGCGCCTTGGTGTGATCTGGACTCGCGGTGGCGGTCCGTTGACCAAGGATTCCAAGGCCGCCGCCCAGCTGGCCAACAATGACCAGCGAGGTCGGCACAGTGTTCGGAGTCGTGGCCCCCGTCGGTGTGAAAGTCAAATTATTCGTGAGGCTGATGGTCAGGTACTGTCCCGAGGGAACCGTGATCACGACCGGGGACCAGGTGCCCACCGTTGCGGTCCCTGCAGCGACCGCGTTATTCAACGCGACACACGTCGCGGTCGCTCCTGTTACCGCCGTGCCGCAACTGTAGCCCCACATCGGCACCGCTGACCCGTCCGGCAGGTATGCTTTCGCCGGCCCTGCGGTCAGATTAATCGTCTGCTGGCCAAGGGCCACACATGCCGCGAAGGGTAGAATTGCGAGTACTCTTACGGCAGCTTTCAAGATAGCTTTTAAATTATTCGTTCGCATCGTTGTCATCCCTCTTCGTCAGTTGGACTCGTCAATCTGAAATTCACGGGAATCGACCAGCATCATCATCAACATCCCACCTGGGAAAATATTGTTGGTGGTAATTTCGCGCTCATTGTGCGAGTGCCACATGAAAGCAAAGCCAGCCTCACCGGTGGGCGAGTTCGCGATCGTGCCCGAGGGCGGAGTTGTACCCGTGGGGCCTACCGCGCGGACAGTTGCATTGGGACCAAGGTATGGGCTGCCCCCGAACCAGGCACCATTCGCCAAAATGTTCGGGTCGGGCAGAGTCGCTGGACCGCCACCTGCTACGTCGCCGAACGGCGCCGCTTCCAGAGGTTTGTTGTGGTCCTGGCACCACTCGTAATAATTAAGCGCTGTTGTCGCCGCGGTGTTGTAGCCGTTCGCATCCGGAGTGCAGGGCAGTTTGGCAGTCGAGTCAGAAGAAGCGGGATTGTGGCCGTATGGATCCCAGTTCAATCCCTTACCCGTCCAATAGAAAATCCCGTCCATGGCCAGTCCCGGAGTCGTTGTCGTGGTGAAGAGCAGAGGCCCGGCGAGATTGACTTCACCGGCAGTGGTCGAGCTCAGAATCAGGTTTCCATCACGCCCCAGAATGCGGACGTGGTTGCCGTGCTCGTGGAACGGATGCTGCCACCGGCCCTGGCCTATAATGCGCAGTAGCACCTGTTCGCCCGGATGCATGTGCGGGTTGCCGTTGTATGGCTGGTGCGGGTACTCTCGCGCGTAGTTGGGATCCATGTCATCGGGCATCGACCGCCCATTGATCATGAAGTAGGCCGGATGATACGGCTCGGTCGGAACATCGAGATGGCAGGTCGGAGAAGTCGCCGCGCAGCCAGTCCTTGCGGTGACTTGCGCTAGCGCGTTCTTGTGTATCCCGGGATCCATCTCGGAAAACTGGAACAGGTATTCCCGGTCATAGCAGCTCCTCGGGTTGTCGTAGGCCGACGCCGCCAGCCGGTAATCCGCTTCCGCCGAGTTGCCCGGAGCAACATAGTGCGCAGGAATACTTCCTACCGCGGTACAGCCAGTGGGAACCGCGGTCGGTACCACAATAATTGCGCCATACAGGCCCATTTCCACCTGCAAGTCGCCTTGCGAGCCGCTGTAATAGGCGCGTGTCCCCGGCGACGAAGCAACAAAGGTGTAGCTAACAGTATTAGTCGTGCAGGCAGTTGGGGTTGGGCAGGGTAGTGCCTCATGAGTGAGAAGACCAACCACTCCGCCCGTCGCTGTCACATTAAAGCCCGGAAACAGAATCGAAGTATTGCCGGCGGAAGTAGGAAGATTATTGGTCAGGTTGACCGTGACCGTTTGTCCTTCCATGACGATCAGCGTGGGACCGGGAACCTGCATCGTGGGGCAGGTGGCACCCGGCATCAACGTGGCCGGAGGATTGAACCCAGAAGGCGCACTGCTGCAGCCATACCCCCAGGAGTAAACGGACGCTCCGTCCGGCTGGCTGATAAAAGCATCGCGGGCCGTCAGGTTGAAGGTCGTCCCAGTGATGCCCGGCGCCGAGGCGTAAACCGTGGCGGCGAACAGCATCACCAGCACTGGTACCAGAAGCAATCGGGATTTCGAAAAAGTTGTGTTCATTTTCATCGTCCTCATTTCCGCTCTCCTAATTAATGCGGACCTCGGTCATGAGCCCGCCAAAATTCTCTGCGTCGTTGGACAAGTGGTCGAGGTTCGGCGTGTACAGATAGAACACGCTGCCCGACGGATAGCGCGTCGTATCGGTGGCGTCCAGAATCACGTCGAGCGACTCGCCGCCGGCGAGCGTGATCGAATTAGTGTTGTAGTACAGGTTGTTACCCGCTTGATCGCGTAGCAGCTTGGCGTTGTAGCCAATCACTGTCATCGGGATTCCGAGCGACGCCAGCGTCTGATATTCGGTAACGTCCAGGTCGGAAATCCGCAGCAAGGCCTTTTTGCCTGCCGGAATGTTGATGATCGAAGGCAGCGGCTGGGAGAAGTGCATCTTGCCATCCGCTGACTGCGTTGCCAGGGGACCGGTTGTGACTGTATCCGGGTAGCTGCGGCCATTGAGCAGGAAATACTTGTCTTTCATGTCCGCAAATTGTTCCGGGTTGAACGTCATGCCCACAAAGTGGAAGCTGGGATCGAAACCGTGGATCTGGATGGGATACTCGACATCGTAATAGGTTGAGCCATCACCATCGTTGTAGGCATACCCGCCGCTGTGGCCGCCATTCACAACAGTGGACGCGGCCGTCGCTGCCGTGTTGATCGCCGGGAGCGGATTGCTGCACAGGATGTCTTGCGTGGAATCGCATTTCGTGCGGTTATCAAGCTCCTGTTGTTGCAGGGAAGCATAGAGGTCACCGCCAAGCGCGACGCGGTCCTGCCGCGGCCGCACATAAATTTGGCCGACCATGCCCATCTGCAAGTGCTCGGGAGGCGTGATGTGGCAGTGCCAGAAGTACGTCCCGGCATCCGGTGCCAGGTAGTAGTAAGTGAAGCTGCCGCCGATGTTGATGGCCACCGAGGCGTCGGGCACGCCGTCGTAGAAGGTCGAAGCGTTGGGATAACCGTGGAAGTGGACGGTGTGCTGCTCGAACAAGTCCGGCCGCATGATCATGCCCACGTTCGTGAGCGTGAGGAAGAATTCGTCATCCTCATCGATCGCAAACAACGGTGCGGGAATATTGCCGTTCAGGACTCCCACGTCAATGATTGGGCGAGGATCTACGTGCCCATCTAAACAGGGCGCGACGCACTTGCCATCTGCTATGGCATCCAGATCGGCAGTTAGCCCCACCGCGCCGTTATAGCCAAATCCGATGGGGACGGAGGTCCCGCTGCTGGGAGTGGCCATCGTGGCCGGGGCCCCGGGCAGCAGCGCGCTCGGGGATGGCACGTTGAATTCGGAAGGGAAATCGGTACCGGGCTGGCCATTCGCAATCTTGCTAAGCCCGGACAATGGCCCGAATGAGAACATGTATGTTTGCGTCCCGTCGCCCATCGTCGAGTAACCATCACCGCCAGAAATCTGCTGGCATTTGATGGCCCCGTTCACATTTGTCGGAGCGGTGTACGCTGGTTCCGAATTATTGTTGGCGGCATTCGGGTGCGTGATGGTGCTGGTCGGGCACTGCACGCGAAACGACTGAGCATTCGCGACCAGCGGCGTCAAACAGCACAAGAGTACGAACAAGACAGCTTGGTACAACTTTTTCATAATGGCCTCGCGTGTTTGCACGTGATTCGAAGCTTCTCAGACGGGATTTCGCCGGAAGCGTGTAGAGAGACTAAGGGTGGAAAGGAACTGTCTTTTTGATTCCTAACAAACAACTGTCACGGAAACCCGGTAATTCAAGATATTTTACAGGCTTTACAATAAGCTATTGATGCTATACTGTGTAAACAGACATTACATCAGCGATCTCGCATTGAGCAGAAGGTCTCTGGGACGCGAGTTATTTCTTGTCCAGAGTAAGGATGCTGCGTACGCGCGACGCCTGGCTCGTCGGTCTAACCGCAAGAGTCTGTGAAAGGAAGAACGGTTTTACAATAAAGAACCACATCAGCTTGCCGCGATCTGGCGTTTTGTGAACCGATCTGGTGCGGGAAACTAGGCGCGGATTTGTCCTACAAATTTATAGCCGGTGCCCGAAACCGTGAGGATCAGTTCGGGCCGCTTCGGATTTTCTTCCAACTTTTGTCGAAGACTTGCAACATGAGCGTCCACCGTTCGCGTGAGAGAATCCGCCACATAGCCCCAAACCGCCTGTAGCAGTTCCTTACGTGGAATCGTTGTTCCCGGACGTTCAATGAAGTAGCGGAGAAGCTGGAATTCACGACCTGTCAGATAGACGGACTGTCCAGCTCGCGTAACTTTGGATCGCTTGACGTCCACAATGATCGAGCCAAATTCGTGGATGGCTTGCCCCGTTTTTATGGGTACGCGGCGCAACAAAGCTTCGATCCGGGCGATGAGTTCAGCGGCCTCAAACGGCTTGGTCACATAATCGTCTGCGCCAAGCTTTAGTCCCACAACCTTATCCGTGGTTTGGTCGCGAGCGGTCAGGATCAGAATAGGAGTGGCCATTCCCGCTTGGCGGATGTCGCGGCAGACATCAAGCCCGCTTCGTGACGGCAACATCAGGTCGAGAATGATTAAGTCAAAGGGCTGGCTGGTTGCTTTCTCGGTTGCTTCGAGTCCATCGACGGCGGTGTCAACGACGTAACCTTCTCCGCGAAGCCGGTCGCCCAGGGTCGCCCTTAATGCCGCTTCATCTTCTACGAGAAGGATGCTCTCAAACATGTTTCATTGTCCTGTCGTTTCTTGTAGTCGTGACTCGTTGATGAGTTCCTCTGCGCTCGCTGCCGGTAGGTGCAATGTGAAGGTACTTCCCACGCCAAGCTCACTGACAACGGAGATTCTTCCTCCCAGAGCTTCTGCGATGCGCTTGGCCAATGCTAGCCCCAAACCCGTCCCATGAATTTGAGCGGCCACGACCTTGGGGCTGCGGTAGAACGGTTCAAAAATACGTTGCAATTCTGAAGCACTGATGCCTTCCCCATGATCCTGAACACTAAATCTAACTTCTTTAGCATTACCCTCTATCTTACGACACGTGGCAGACAGGCCGATCCAGCGTTCCTCTCCACCGTATTTGAGGGCATTAGCAATCAGGTTTCGCAAACAGGCACCCACCGCCGACAAATCGCCCAATACGGGCGGCAGCCCCGGTTCAATATGCTCCTCGAGCGTGCATCCCTCTTCTTCGATTTCCTCTGTCACGTGTTTCCTAACGGCTGCAAGGATTTCAGATACCTTGAGAGGGTCAACGGAATACCTTGTTTTCCCGGCTCGCGTGGAGGCAAACAGCAGGATGCGGTCTACAAGATCGATCAGCCGACGTGTCTGGCTGGTTAGAATGGAACCGTAGAACTTTAGATTCTTCCTGCCTTCCACATATCCGTCTTTGATGTTCTCGCTGGCCGAAAAAATGGCCGCCAACGGCGTGCGCAGTTCGTGCGAAACCGACGCCACGAACTCCATTTGCACTTGCGCGAGCTTGTGTGCGCGGTGACTCGAAAAAACCAGGAGACCTATGTTCACCGCAAGAAGCGACAGCACCACGCCGCCGATGATCAGATTCCGATACAAGACGCTCTTGGCAATTTGTCCCACCGGTCCTGTCCGGTGCCGGAGCATCAATACCCAGGGTTTGTCGTGCGATGAATAGCGGAAGACCGGAAACCAGACCGGCCCTGCAAAACTGCGCCAATCTTGGTCCGATGAATTCTCGCTGTGTTTCACCGCCTCCCAGAACTCGGCCTTAACATTGTTAGAGGACGAGCCGAAGATGTTCATGATGGAGTCGAAGCTGCCAACATCTTCGATCCTAAGCGTCGAATCGGAGGAATAAATGATTCTTGGCTTATCGTCGGCAGCCACAACCGCGAGCTTATATTCCAGCCCGTCTGGACCCCCAAAATGCCGGGTCGCCAACTCGGGAAGGATCCTATCCTGAATCACGCGGAGGTTCAGAACCACCACAAGCCAATCCACCGCGGCGCGATCGATCGGAGTCTCGGAGTTCAACGGATTGGCGTGGTGGACGACGGGGTGAACAAGTGCAGGGATTCCTTCGTCGAGCTGCCAGCCAGCGAGCGCATCGGTGCGCGAGCCGTGAGTCCGCAGCTGATTGCTTCTGTGCCCGCTCTCGTTTTCAGTTGAACCTCCATATTCCCAAGCCCGCTTCGCCGCACTTAGGTTAGAGGAATTCGCCTTTAGTCGAGCCAGTAGCGCTTCCAGTTCTTGCGGCACGCCTGCACTGTTCCGGGTCCTTGTGTTTGGATCGAGCCGCAGAAGTTCCGGCTTTCCAGGCGCGCTGGTTTGCCAATCATAGATCTCCCGAACGAGGTCTGAGTTTGGATAGGCACCCTCGGCCACTTCGCTGTTTATCTCATCCCGATTCCATTCGGCGTACCGCTGAAGGTAATCATTCCAGGCATCATGCGCACCGGAATCCGGTCCGACCTGAAGGGCGACGCAGACAGCTGACAACTCGTCGTAAAGATCACGGTGCCATCTCGTCATCAGGGACTGCAAGTTGCTGCCAATGCGCACTTCCGTCGCGGCACTTAGCTGCGTGGCCCACTTGTATTGGAGAACTGCAACGATCACCCACAGCAGCGCCATGCCCGACAAAACAGCGATGCGAAATACGGACGACATTCGGACGCCGTCTCTTTCGATCGTCTTGTTCTTAACTCCGGGAGAAGCTCGCATCAGAATCCTCGCAGAGCCATGCGACTACCTTAGCCCTCGAATTGGAGGCGTATCGGGCAACGATATCGACGGCATTCTAGTAGGCACCCAAGGCTCCCGGTAAATGGCTTCTGTCGTCCGCCAAGATTGCGAAACCTCCTGGTCGCTGTGGGTTGGCATCCCATCCAAAAAGCGGAACGAGCACGATACCAGGTCAGGAAAATCAGCTTTCCTTCCCAAATCATGACACATCTAAAGAGACTTTGAGAAGCTGCATGCACAAGTATGGTTTTTTGGAAGTCAAGTGGCCGGAACCGCGCAGAAGGCGCCCAATACTTAAAGCGTACTGTTCCTTTTGGGGAAATATTGCGCCACCGGGCAGTCCTTAGTCAGTTGGGACTCAGCCGATAGGTTCTGCGTCCTGGCGTAGGATGCGCCCACGTCTCGATCCCAATTGCCTCCCCTAGCTCCTAGCAAAAAACTCGGGATAGATTCTTATGCCCTCTCGTATTGGCAAACAAACATTCGTTGTCGGAGCCGGTATGGCAGGGTTGACGGCGTGACATCATGTTGGAAAATGACAATCAAGCGATCGACCGGCGCAATGCCGCTTTTCTTTCGCAGCGCCCGAACACCTTGGCCCGATGTACGTCCCAGGCGGCCAGATAGGTCCAGGCGCCTTCACGGAAGTATTCGTGTTCGACTCTGGTGGAACGACCGGATGCGGGAGCCAGTGTAGGTTGCTTGCGGCGGGGCGCTTGAATACTGCTTTTTTCGTCGGCTGAGATGACGAATTCACGCGCATTTAGTGCGCGTCCCTGCCAAACGCGATCATACAGGTCGAGGATGCGCCCGGCCTTGGCAGCGAAATCCGGGTCTCGGGGAAAGATCCAACCGCGATGTCGCCAAGGGCGAAGCGCATCGGCGCTGAGCCAGCGCCACAAAGTCGCCCCGCTAATTTCAGCGACTAACCCCCGGGTGATCGCTTCGCGCCGAATCTCGGAAAGAGAAAGTTGCGACAGGGGCAGCTGCAAGCGATGTGGGAGTTCACGGGCGAGAGCTTTAACTTGGAGGACGACGCTGGGGGGAAAAGCGGGTGGGTCGGCCGCTCCGAGGTTGCGCCTCGAGGCCGGGGAGCCGCGCGAGGGCAAATCGTTTGCGCCACTTGCTGACGATTTGCCGGGGCGTGTCCAGGCGAGTGGCGATGACGTCGTTGGAGAGCCCTTCCGCGGCAAGGAGTACGATCTTCGCTCTGATCACATCGCAATACGGTGACGTATATTGGCGCACTCGATTCTCTAGCATGATGCGCTCCTCCCTGGAGAGAGCTATCGTGAATGGGCTCAGTCTCGGCACATGAAGGCAATCTCCTCAACGCCGAGTCTATCAGAATCTGGCAGCTCGTGGTTATTTGATACGTCACCGTATCTACGAACAGGAGGACTAAGCCCTGTATTCCCCGGTTTTGTGCCGTGCCGGTGCAGATAACGGGTGCACAACTCCTCAGGGCAGGGTCAGAGAGACCCTATTCCCGTTCAGCACGCAATCTAACTGAAGAGGCGTGTTCTTCTTCTTTGTCAGGGGGAAGTACAGATAACCGGCCACGGGCGCCGAAGCGGTTCCCTCCGGCAGGCCCTTCTCACTCAGCTCGGTCGACATCGTGTCGCGATCGCGCTCCGACGAACCCGAGTGTGAACCGTGCTCGCTGACTCCAATGGCGACACCAACCTCAGTGTAAGTGCCATGGTAGGTTCCGGATTCGCGACCGACGCCAACGGAAGGAGAGACGGTGATGTCTCGCTGCGATTCGGCAGATTTCTGAATGCTGGCCGCCACCACCTTGGCGCTGGAAGGTTTCACGGCCGTTTCCGCCCCCACCACGCGCACGGAAAAGTCGTCGAGCGACACCGCTTGTGGCTTGTCCTTTGCAGGGTAGAACGCAACCTCGACGACCAAGCAGCAGCGATTCACCTCGGAAACGAATGTTTTGTGCACTTCATCGGAAGTAAGCAACGCCGCGCCCACGCTGACGCCGTCTTTCTCCGCATGAGACGGGTAGCGATTGGCCGAGGCCTTGGGCACGGTTCCTCGAGGACCCGATGCGACAACTGGGGCTGCGGCCAACAATAGCAGCCCCAGCGGAATCTTTCTGTTCATGGCTTGACCCCCTTTTCGTGTGCTGCATCCGGCGCTTCTTCAGGCTCCAACCGGGCGAGAACCTTCAATGATTTTCTGCTAAGGATATAGATCCGCTGGTGAAACGCCTTATGTCCCTTTGCGGAGAGGGACAGGTCGTAAGCGCCGGAGTCGAGCCACATAGTCTTCAACTGGTCTGCCCCACCCGCGTACCCGCCGTCGATGTACACTTCCGCTGTCTTCGGATCAGCCGTCAATTTGACTTGTCCCTTATCTTCGGCGTACGCCAAGCTACCGGAATAAGCCGGATTTAGGAGAGAAGGATAAGCGCACCCAAACGGGTCGCAAAACAAGGCAGGATATGCCACTCCATAGGGATAAAAGCCGAACACGCGGTACGGATAATAATAGGGTCCGGAAAAATACGAATACCCCAATCCAAACGAGACGGTACCAAGCCGGACGTGAATTTTCTGCTGCGGCTTGGTGTCCCTCTTGTCCTTCGGATCCATCTTTGGTGCCGCCGCAGTTTGATCGTCGGCTTGTTTTGATGAGTCTCCGGCGGAAGCCGCCGTCTCTTTTTGCACGCTGGTTAACGCCTGCTGGGGAATGGCCATCGCAAGCATCGCATGGCCGGTGAGAAGGGTGACAAGGAGAAGCACTCTAGCAGCCACGGTTCACCTCTCTGGCTGGCCGAATTCCTTGAACGTACGATGCGATCTGACCGTCAGCGGTTTCCCACGACCTGTTCTAATTGTCTGCATTATCGATGGCGTGTAAAACCGCAAAAAACATGTACCAGTTATGCTGCGCCCCAACAGGGTCTAAGGTCAAACGCATGTTCGACTACCTCCACCAATCGCTACCCTCCCGCCTCTGAACACGGAAGGGATGAACGCGAATGGGAAACATGTCGGCGCCGACTCCGCATCGCTTTGCTCCATTGCTGGGTGTGGTGGCGACCGCCGAACGAATAGCTCGGAAACGGGACTCGCGCTACTCCGCGGTATAGGTAATTTCTATGCGATCGATGAGAAAGCAAGAAAGAACGAGGACAGCGACAGAGAGGCAAAGCAAACCCAGGATGGCGAGCACGGGTGCGACCGGCTCGGCGACCACCGTGAAGATCGCCAGGGGTCCCTCGACCGGCAACTCGACCGGACATAGATGCCTCATATAGGAGGTCACGCTCAGCCGTTGGGCCCACGCGGGCAATATCGGAGCGATTGTCTCCCAGCCCATCAGGACGAGCCCCGGGACGATCGGATTTTTGAAAAGCAGGCTCAGGGCAAGAAACACAGAACCATATCCTATACACGTCAAGGCCGTCACCAGCAGATAAGCGCCTAGTTGATGAAGGCCCGGCCCGTCAAAAATGTAGGACCAGCCGGCCGCACCAAATCGGTCGTAGGTCAAGTAAAAGCAAGCGAGAACAGCGCTTTCGAAAAGAAAGATGGAGATTAACGTGCCCGCCAGGAATTTCCCGATGACCAGTACTTCTCTTCTCACCGGAACAAGAAACTGGTAGTGCAGGGTGCGCTCGACCACCTCGCCGCGAAACAGCCAGGTGAAGATACCCATGCACGCGAAAAAGATGCCCAGCCGGACGTAGTAAAGATGAACGATGCGCGCGAGCACGCGAGTTGCGCTCTCGATGTAGAAGGGTTCGGCGGTGTTGCGGGCAAAGGCGCGCTGGACGAGAAGAATCACAACCGGGATCGCGGCCAGGAGATAGACCCACAGCCGCCGGCGGGCGAACAGGTTGCGGCGGATCTCGTTGCGCATGAGAACGAAGATCTGGGTTGCATAAAGCTCCCAGGGTTGTTCCTGTGTCCACTCCTTGGCCCGAGTGATGAGGCGTGCATTCATATAGGCCCACCGTTGCATCCGATCAAATATTGGTAAATTGAATCGACGTCGTCATCGGCCGGGGCGACTGCCTCCACTTCTATCAGACCGCTGCACACGATCTTGTTGAGCCGAAGATAAAACTGCTCGGCATCGCGCGTGCGAATCAGAACGCCGCGGCCGTCGTTCACTATCTTTGCCTCGACGACATGATTCAGTTCGAACGCTGCCGATGCCAGCCGCGCGGCATTCGAGCAACGCACCAGAATCTGCATCGGATGATCGCGGACCTCTTGCCGCACTTCACGAATCTGGCCTTCCGCCACGACGTAGCCGCTGCTCATGAGTACGACACGATCGGAGATCCGGTCGACTTCTTCGAGAATGTGGCTGGAAATGATGACGTGCATTCCCTGCACGGCAAGTGCACCGAACAGAGCGATGGCCTCGGCGCGTGCGATGGGATCCAGCCCGTTGAGAGGCTCGTCCAAAACAAGCACTGAGGGATGGTGGGCGATGGCCTGCGCCAGACGGATGCGCTGGCGCATACCCTTGCTGTATCCAGCCACCTTGCGCCGCGCGACCTGCGTCATGCCGGCCCGCTCCAAGGCCTCGTCGGTCAACCTTGCGGCCTGCTCACGGCCAAAACCATGGAGCCGCAGGGGCCAAAAAATGAAATCATAACCAGTGGACCCGGGCGGGAAGGAATCGAATTGCGTGCAATATCCAACCTGCCGGAACAACTCCACAGGTTGACCCGTGGTTAACCCCAGCACGTGAATGGATCCGCGCGTCGGCTTGATCAGGCCGGTGAGCAGGTTCAAAAGCGTGGTCTTGCCGGAGCCGTTCGGGCCTACGAGGCTGGTAATTCCCGGATCGAGCGCGAAACTCACGCGATTCACGCCCAGAACTTCCCCGTAAAACTTAGAGACGCTATCGAACACGATTTGGCGATTCGGACTCGTCATCCGCGCACAACCTCGCGCGCCTGCAAACGCGCATCCAGGATATACAGGGATAATACACACACCAGAATCATCATGATCCACGCTGCGAAAAGCGGAACTTGCGGCAAACCTGCGCGACCGACGAGTTCAGATTCCAGTCGAAAGCCCTTGACGAGGATTAACCTGAACAGCTCGGAGAAATTGAGCAGGCTTCCCCAGTAGGTGCCCAGGATCGTGTTGAAAATCGCGCCGAGTCCCGCAGGCACGAGAAACGCACAGAAGATAACACCAGTAGCCACGATGCGTAGCTTCACCCACGCCGAAACGGCCAGCGAAATGAGCGAGAGCATCAAAATCCAAACCGCCGAACAACATACGATGGGGACCACCATCCACAGATGCGACCAGGTCCAGCCGCCCTCTGCCAGTCCTGCCTGGAGGGAAAACAGGATCAGGCCAGGCACCCAAGTGACCACGGAGAGAAGTAACGCGATCACGGCGCACTTCCCAAGCACGTACTCGGGCCGGCTAAACGGCCGGCTCAAGAACAGCGGAAGGGCTCCATTTACCAAGTCCCCCGCGACCAGGGTCGGGCAGACCCAGCAGTTCAATAGAAACGCCAATTGCGTTTGTATCATGGTCAGCGTAAAGAAGAATTTGTTCTCGACCGCGAATCCTCCGGCGACGTGGAATTGAAGGAATTGTTGGACGGCACTGTTGTTGGCTAGGAAAATGTAAGCGGCGAAGAACAACGTCGGCACGAGTGCGAGAACGAATAGCAAAACGAATACGCGGGAGCGGAACAACCCGGCGAAGGCGTAGCGCGTGAGCACCAGAAAGCGAGACCGTTCCGGCGTGAGCGGGCCGTGGTAGGGCCGGTAGCGGCGCTTATATACGGCCATTGCTCCCTCCTGATTGCTCCATGGCGTTGAGAAAAATGTCCTCCAATGAGTCGCGCCGCTGATTCATACGGCGAATCTGAACACCACGTTCCGCAGCAACCTTGTAGACGTCTCGGATCTCAACCGCGTCCGGCAAAACCACCTTCATCCGGCCATTTCCAAAGAGCGCGCACTCGCATCCGAGACCCTGGAGGGCCGAGGCGAATACGGGTTCCGCCCCGCAGGTTTCCATCTCCAGAAACTTGCGCTTGGTGCGGCGCTCTTCCGCAAGGTTACAAATCGAGGCGATGCGGCCGTCTCGCAGGATCAGCACCTGGTCGCAAGTTTCCTCGACGTCGCGTAGAAGGTGCGAGGAGAGCAAGAGGCAGATGTCGCTGGCTTCTCGAATTTCGCAAATGAGTTCGAGGAGCCGCTTGCGAGCGGGCGGGTCCAAGCCATTGGTGGGTTCGTCGAGGATGAGCAGCCTAAGTCCGTGCGCGATGGCCTGAGCGAGCTTTGTCAACTGCTTCATGCCGAGAGAATACGTTCCCACCATGCGATAGCGCGCTTCACCCAATCCGACGTACACAAAAGCTTCGTGCGCGCGTTCCATGGCTTGATCCGTAGGAAGACCGGAGAGTTCGGCCATATACTGGACGAAACGAACGCCGGACATCTTGGCGATGAAGGCGTCCGTCTCCGGCATGTATCCGACCAGCGCACGCAGTGCCTTGCCGTCTCTGCGACTATCCAGACCAAGTACGCGAACGCTACCCTCGGAAGGCGTGTGGAAGCCCAGAATCGTGTTGATGAGTGTGGATTTCCCGGCGCCATTCGGGCCCAGCAGACCGATGGCCCGGCCGTCCAGAACGCCCGTCAGGCTGCGGAGAATCGTTCTCCCACCGAGCTGGACCTCGAGCCCGTCGAGCTCTATTGTCGGGGCCATGGTCAATAGTTACTACGGATTGCGGCTAAGGGAAGTTCCATGGTCCGCCCGACCGAGCAGGTGGAATAGAGTCATCAGACCCGGATTCAGGTCCAGGAGCGTGCCGTTGCTAGCGACTTCGATTCGGTCCGTTCCCCCGTACGCACAAATCACGCTCGGCTTCGAATCCGCGGCCAACTGTTGAAGTACCGCGAACTGCTGCGAAGTGACCTGAGAAGCAAGGGGTTTCAGGACGGGGCTCAAGTTCTGATACAGCATCCCGGAGAAGTTCGCTTGGCTGTCGCTCGGCAGGAGCGAGCGAAAAGAAGCGGAGCGAGCCAGCGACGAGCCGCGGGCGTGCGTATCAAGTGCTGCCAAAAGCAGCGCGCGAGATGGCGCCAGGAGCAGGTAGCCGTCGCCCAAGGTGTAATCGCACTCTGCTGCCATTCCGGGGCCGAGCATGTGGATGGTGTAGAAGGTCCTGCCTCGGATTTGTTGCTGTTCAAGCCTCAGCGCGGGCGCATTCGATCGTTGTGCATCTTGATTGCTGCGCTCGATCCACTTTTCGATCAGGAGTTCGAGAGCGCCCGGATTGTTGACCTCGACGATCATCTTCCACGAGGGAGTCGGGAGCAGCGGCCCATCCAGCGCGAGGGTCATTTCCCCGCCCAATGCGCCGGCGAGGTCGTCGCGAAGGTCGAACCCGAGCTTGGCGTTCATTTCCGCGAGATTACTGCTGAAATGGGGATCGGAGCTAAGCACGCTCAGCAGATCATCGAACATCAATGCGGGCTGTTTCGCAACGAGCGAGACAGCCGCTTCGGCATTGGCGGAAACATAGTCAAGCGAACCCATCGGAGCCGGTTCTGCCAGCCAGGAGGGAATACCGACCCGCGCGCCAGCAAATTCCAACGTTAGCCGGTTGTCGCCATGATTCGGCGTGTCGCTGCGCGTCGCAACCAGATATTTCACATTGTTGAAGCCGCTGGTTTGAAACGCCATCGAGGTGCTGTTCTCCGGAGTGTTCAGGATGGTCGCGAAATTGACGGCTACCAATGTCTCGGCGCCGCCGCTATAAACGCTCAGGATTCTCTGAGCAAAATCGGTGTTACCAAACGGTTTTGTTCCGCCATCGATTTGCGCGTTCATCTGGCGTACGGATTTGGCGTCGCCGCCGACGACTAACATATTCTGGCGCACAAGCATAACCACCCCATGGGTGTTATCCGCTAAGGACGCGAGGGATTGCGGATTCACGACGTGCAGGTCCGGCACTCCGTCACGGACTGTGAACGCACCCGCGAGATGGTTCTGCAGAAAATTTTCGAGTCCCGGATCGCGAACTTCCGACAGCAGCACAGGGCCGTCCTTCGAGCCGCCGCTCATGGTAATTACGACCTCATCCCCCAAAAACCGGCTGAGCGCGCGGACTTGTGCAAGCAACTCTTCCAGTCGTTGCGGAGAACGATCCACCCCGCCCCACCACTGCTGAAGCACCGGGCTTTCAGCCAACTGTTGCTGGAAGACCTGATTCGCCTGTTCGAGAGCTTCGCCAAGATTAGGGATACTGACGTACAGGATTGTATCTTGAGGCAGCAAAGGGAGGATGTTGCTCTCATAACGAGCCGGAGGCGTGGGAATTTGCTCGAATTTTGCCCGGAGCTTCGAGAACTCTCCAAGCAGCGCCAGTTCGTGATCGAGATCACGGCTCCACGCGATTTCTTCGCGCACCGGAACCAACGCCACGGCCTGCGTGGTGGCGAGTTGATCGCCAGAGTGCAGAATACTTTCCCGGCCGGAATGACGGACGTGCACCTCGCCTTCGATCACCGTCACGCGCGAGCCCTTGGTGCCGGCATTAATGGCAAACATCGTGCCCGTGACCGCCACGCGGCAATCCGGCGCGCTCACGTACAGGTGACCACGGCGGCGTTTGGCGGCGTGCACGATGATGCCGCCTTGATCGAGTTGGATGGTAGTGTCGCGGCGAGTCGCGCTGACGGCGAATGCGGAGCGTTGATTCATTTCCACATCCGAACCATCCAGGAGCTTCACGGTCGCGTGCGATCCGGCCGCGGTACGAATGAACTCTTCGCTGTCGACTTTGTCCCCGGATTTCAACATGCGAGTGTTCTTCGCGCTCACCGCGAAGACTTGGCCGTCAGCGGAAGCGATTCGCGCGCGAATACCCGGCGGCCCGGCGAAATACCAGCTAGTCCCCGCCCACACCAAACCAACCAGCGCGGCCGCTGCGGCTGCAACAAAGAACGGCCAGGAGGAGCTCCGACGGGCCACGTTCGCTGTCGTTTCCAGCTGCCAATTCGCAGCGGCATCGGCTTCAAACCTTCGTCCATGAACAACGGCGCGGCAAGAAATGCATTCACGCAAATGGTCTTCCACAATGGCCGCGCGAGCAGGCCGCAGTTCGTGTTTGTAAAACGCAGGAAGCAGGGCACGAATATCGCCACAACCCTGGAGCACATGCCGGGACTCGGCGGTCGCCAGGTCTCCTTCGCCCGCTTGGATCCGCTGCCACACCCTCCGGGCGGATGCAGCAAGTGATTCTGCGTCAGGCTGATCTTCGCGAACCTGGGAGATGGCCTGGTCAAGACAGGAGTCCCGCTTTGTGTCAAAAAGACCTAAAATCTTCATAGCGCACCTTTTCTGAACCCACGCAATCCCTTCTTTAATTGCGCACGTGCCCGGAATAACGTTACCGCCACCACCGCTTGCGACGTGTCCATCAAGCGAGCGATTTCGCGGTTGTCCAACCCTTCGAGATAGCGCAGCGTGAACATCTCCGCAACGCGCGGATGCAGATTGGCAATCCCGCGGCGGAGCTGCTCGCGAGTTTCGGAAGAGGAAAGAGCCCGCTCAGGGGACATTGCGGAAGTTGCCTGCAGCGTGTCCGCGGGTTCGACCGGCACTGTCTCTCGACCGCGCCGCGCACGAAGCAAATCCAATGCCGCATTGACCGCGGAGCGCTGAAGATAGCTCTCGAGATGGGTGATGCGGCGGGAAGCGATGTCGCCGCGCGCCAGCCGCAAGAAGACAGATTGCGCGACGTCTTCGGCGTCTGCCATGCTCCCGGTCACCCGGTAAGCGGCTTGGAGGACACGTGCATGATGCGCCCGAAAAACCGCCTCAAGCTCCCTAGCCGGCTGGGTCACCATGAGGTTTTCTATCGCGGCTGCCAAGCACCCCTCCTGGCCGTTCCATATCTGAGACGCGATAGCCGAAGAATTCTTAACACGTATTTTCCTTCTGGAGCAGGAAAATCACCGAGTTAGGCCTAGTACCGAGCTTCGAAAGACATTTGGCTATACTGACAGCCGAGCTGAAAACACAGGACTTAGCGGTGTCGATGCGCCACTCTTGACACTCGACGGCTTTCATGAAGTTTCGCGGGCGTGCAGCAAGGCTAGAAGTCAATCCAATGGGTGGAAGTCCCATCGACAGAGCATTCCAGTGGCTGTCGTGGTTATATCCAGCGTCGAGAAGGGCGACCGACTCGATGGAAGCCTGGAAGTAAAAGTCCCGATGGCCGGGAAATTCCCGGTCAGATCCGCAGACGGGCATGGATGGTAGCGAAAGGCAGTTTGTTTCCACGCCGTTTAGAGTCTCAGAATTCCCGCCTTTCCACGACCAGCATTGAGGCCAGCACCATCAGAGCTGCCACCGCCAAACTGGCCAGGATCCCCGGCCACGGTAGGTGTTTTCCGAGAAGAAAGGTCTTTCTATCGATCGAGAAATCCCCGGTCACCAGCCGCCAAGCGTTGAAACGGGGGATCCAATTATCGAACACCAATACAGAAAGGAGCACCACTCCAAACGCTACAGCTGGAGCTGTATATTCACCGACGACCAACGATGAAACCAAAACGGCCATCGCAAAATAAACCAGGCCGCCTCCGGTCAACAGCACAATGTAAGATCCGACCTGGGTAATCGAAATTGGCATTCCTGCCCAAGCAGAAATTACAAAAACCGTTAGCCAAGGTACTACGCCCAGTACAATTGCCTCCGCTAACCCCACTCCAACGCGAACGCCCAACACCGTGGCTCTGCGAACGGGTAAGCTTAAGGTCAGTGACGATGTCCCAACCGCTTTTTCTCGAACGATTCCGCCCATCCCCAAAAGTACGCACGCCAAAATCCACATAATCACAAGGAACTGCTGATTGATGAACAATAGACGGTTGAAGCCTGACTTCCATTGCGGGCGTAACAGACCTTCAGCATGATAGACGAAGACTCCACAGAAGATCGTGACAGTTGCTAGGCTGGTGAGAAATCTGGCTCGCGTCTCAAGCCAGAACCTGTACCAAAGCACGATTCAATTCTCCTTGACGGTCTCCAGAAATATCTCTCGCAGTCCCACGGGAGCAACCTCGACGGAAACGGCATTCAAACAGTGCGCACGCTCAACCAATGCCTCCGCATTCCTGCTGGCCAAGACGCTCATTTGATGTCCGCTCGTGCGGATTCTCTCGACGCCTGAAATCCGAAACTCACGCTCTGGCGCGGGAAATGGAAAAACCAAATCAATGCGCCGGTAAGACTGACGGAGTTCGTCTAGCGGCGCATCCACTACTAAGCCACCCTTCTCAAGAATGCAGACGTGATCGGCTACGCGCTCAACCTCAGCAATTTGGTGCGAGGAAAAGAAAACTGTTACCCCATCCGCCGATTGGGCGACAAGGGTTTGCAGAAGATTTTCAATCCCGACCGGATCGAGCCCGTCGCTTGGTTCATCCAAGATCAGCAACTCGGGACGGCGAGCGAATGCCAGCAATAGGGCCAGTTTAGTTCGCATTCCTTTCGAAAGTTGTTTGATCTTCTGGCGTGTCGGCAACTCGTAGTCGCGAAGCAGCTGGCGTTCGACGTTTGTCCGCCAATCGGAGTAAAAGGAACGGGCAAAACTTATCGTCTGCTCAACCGTCATGTAGCCATATAGAGGCTTGTCTTCCGCCACGTAAGCAACCCTGCGCCGCGTGTCAAGATTCGCTTTTTTGTCTGTGATTTGTTTTCCAAGTACCGTTCCGCCGCCGGCAGTGGCACGGACCATGCCGAGTAGCACCTTGATCGTCGTGCTCTTGCCAGCGCCATTTCGGCCGAGAAACGCCGTAATCCGATTGCGGCCTACCGAGAGATTCAGCGCTCGGACGGCCTCCCTATTACCGTACGACTTGGTGAGCCCTTGCGTCAGGATTACAGCCTCGTTCGTCATCGTTTTCTCACGGCCTCGGCCGCGTAGAGCAGCTCTGCTTCGAACGCCCGGCGGATCTCCGCGTCCAAAAGGCCATCCTCGCGTAGTTGCTCGATAAGATCTCGAATCCGACGGCGCGCCAAGTTCACGTCATTCTCCAACGATCGGGTGCGACGTTTCACGCACACAAAGGCTCCGAGGCCCTGGCGCAACTCGAGAAGGCCCTCGTGTTCCAGTTCGCAATAGGCCTTCGCGACAGTATTTGGACTAACGACCAATTCCTCGGCGAGAGTCCGGATGCCCGGCAGTTGGTCACCGTCACGTAACGCGCCGGTTTCGGCAGCGTGCCGAACTTGTTGCATCAATTGCAGGTAGAGAGGTTGGCCGGTCGTTGGTGTGAGCTTATAAAACATGCCGTCTGCTGTACCGCTGTAAAGGTACAGCGTGACAGTCGACGCGGTCAAGGATCTCGTCGAAGAGTGCAGCTTGAGGCCGAGAGATCCTTCGGTCGCGCTGGCTGTTCCACAAACGAGGCTCCGCAGGCGACATTCCTAGGTTCCCCGGATGGGGCATAGAACACATCGTGCGTCGACGTATGTCGACGTACCGTTGACACCGACACGTCGCGGCCTTAAAGTCATCTTTGGGTTACGAAGTCTGCGAAATCTAGAGCTCTTGCTGTTTAAAGATACGAGAGGCCCCAGCCCATGAAACGTATCGTACCAGCAGCGCTGTCCTTCCTCGCTGCGTTGACAATTGCCACTTACGGTCAGGCCTTCAAAGTGGGACCTGTGCGGGTCTCAGCGGGAACGGTACTGACGTTTTACCTTCACGCTCGGCTTAACACCACCAACGGTGATGGTGTAGACGGCTTGCCAAAAGGAACATTGCTTCGCGTCAAGATGCTTGATTCCATCGATTCGGCCGTGAATGGCGATGGGACCGAATTTCATGGGACGGTCGTATCGGGCCTGGCTTCGTCGGGCGAAATCGTGATTCACCCTGACTCGGAAGTGCGAGGCATACTGGCGCTCCTGAGGAGCCGAAGTCACCCGGACGGCTTCCGCTATGAGCTCCTGATTACTAGCCTCACAGACCATGGAAAGTCGTACGTTCTGACGGCCTCTCTCAGGCCCTCCTTGACCGATTCCCCTGTCGCTCCGCCGTCGAACCACGGTACAGGAGTTAGCGGGAAGTCATCGGAATCCGGCACACATTGATCCCGGTCGTTTTGGACTCGTTTCACCTGGGCTTCGCCCTTGCGGGTATCTTCAACCCATCGACTGGAAGGTATTTCCCGGCCTAGTACTGCCTTAGCCCCCATCTCCCAGGAAAGCTATAGTTCCCGTAACCTTAAGACGGGGAAGAAGTTGCCAGCGCCATTCACTTTCGCCGTAAGTATGGTTACTCGCCTGCCCAGAGAGAATGCCCGGTCAAAAATACAGAGGAGGAGTGTCCCCACTATGAGCAACTCGCGTCGTGTTATTTTTTCCATTCTTGCAAGTCTAATCCTTGTCGCCGCACTTTCGGCGCTATCCCCAGCCGTTGGGAACGCGCAAACCGCGTCAACAACCCAAACCGCATCCCCGCTATCCGTCTCCGGAAAGATAACGTCGGTCGCGAAGAACTCCTTCACCCTTGCCGTGGGTGGCAGTCAGACTTCCGCGGGGCAACACTTCGCTCAAGCCCCCGAAACCAAATCCATGACTTTCATGATCGATAAGAACACGACTCTCGAGGGCAAACTCAAAGTCAACGCTAACGCCGAGGTCACCTATCGCGAGGACAATGGCAAAAACATCGCGATCAGCGTCAAGGTGACTCCGTAATCGCGATTCTTCTAGCTATTTGCCAGGATGGGATAGGCACCACCGGCCGCTGTCTATCCCTCAAGCGGCGGGTAGCATGCACGCTAGCAGGCCGACGAAAAGAGCAAGCAAGGCCACCACGGCAAAAGTAGAAGGATCTGTTGCGGAAACGCCCCAAACTTCACTCGCCAGTACGCGCGTGAGGAAATAACTGGCGAACAGCCCGATGCCGACGCCGGCAACGATCAGACGTATTCCTCTATTCAAAATCAAGCCGAGGATTTGTGTTGAATCGGCGCCGACAGCCATGCGAATGCCAATTTCGTGTGTCTGCAGCGCGACGCCATAGGAGATGACGCTGAAGACGCCGGCGGCAACGAGGAGAAGTGCGATGGTCGCGAAAGTGCCGAGCGTAGTCAGGAGGAAGCGTGGCCGAGCGAAGTAATCGTGTTGGAGTAGGGTGGCAATGGTACCCATGGTACCTGTTTCGCCGACGGCGATATTCGGATCTAGGTCTGCGAACGCGGTGCGGAGTTGTTGGATGACTGCCGGGAGGTAGGCGGTGGTTCGGACCAAGAGATTGTGCGGGCCACTTCCGGTGAGCGTGGAGGGGAGATAGACTTCGGGTCTTGGCGACTCTTCGAGGCCCGTGTTTTGTGTATCTGCGACTACACCGATGATTTCGAAGTAAGGTTCGCCGTGCCAGTCCTCAAGCGTTTCAAAATCGCTAAAACGAACTTGCTGCCCGATTGGATTTTCTTCACCGAAGTGATAGCGGGCGAAAGTTTGGTTGACAACGACCACGTGACCGGCCCCCTCGATGTCCTTCCGTGTGAACAGCCTGCCCCGAAGGAGGGACCGGTTGAGAGTTTGGAAGTATCCCTCGCTGCACATGATCGATGCCGTGTTTCTGTTTTGCGGCGGCGTTTTGCCTTGAACGATGACCGTGGTCCAGCCCCAGCTATGGGGTGGGTAAGATGACGTTTCCGTGGCAGCAAAGACCCCAGGCAATCGTGTAACTCGATCGAGGACCCTGCGCAAAATAGCACTTTTCTTCTGCACAGAGTCGTATTGACCTTCAGGCCACAAGATTCGCGCATAAACAACCTTCGTAGGGTTGAAGCCGATGTTCACGCTTTGCAGCGCGAAGAGGCTCCGCATGATCAGCCCCGAACAAATCGTTAAAATGACAGAGAGAGCGACCTCGGCTACGACGAGGGCGGAACGCAGCGTTCCTTGACGGTGGTCCACGCCGGTTCCCTTCCCCGGGCCGGAGAGCGCGATTTGCGCGTCTGTCCGAAGGGCGTGGATGGCCGGTGCTAACCCGCATGCAACGGTAGTGAAGACGGTGACGATAAGTGAGAATAACAAGGCGGAGGAGCTGAACGTGATCGCCGCTTCCGGGGGAATGGTCCCGGAAGGAATCAGGGCAACCATTACCTGCAATCCGAAAATGGCAAAAATGCAACCGAGAGCGCAACTGACCGCTGCTAACGCGAAACTCTCAACCAACAATTGTCTGATGATATGCGTGCGACTGGCGCCAACGGCGGACCGAATGCCAAATTCCCTTTCACGGGTTGTCGCACGCGCGAGGAGGAGATTCGCGACATTACTGCAAGCAATGAGCAGCAAGATCATGACCGCGCCCATGAGCGCGAGCAGGCCCAGTTTGAAGTTGTCGCCCACGGACTGACTGTTGAGCGTGTTGACCACAATTCTGAAATGAGGAGGAAAGTAGATACGGTCGTCGGCTTGAAACGGTGAAGCGATAACTTGGAGATCCGCGGCAGCACTCTCAGGGCTAACACCAATCTTTAGGTGGCCGACGGTCCAGATTTCGTTAGACTCGATTCCCGCACCCGGCACGAATGTGTCTCTGGTTATGTCGAGAGGAAGCCAAAGATCGCACCCGCCGATTTGAAAACGCGCTGGCATGACGCCCACAAGGGCCACGGGAGCACCGTTGAGCCTGTAGGTGTTGCCAAGCACGTTGGGGGCGCGATTGAAGAGTTTGGTCCAAAGGCCGTAACTGATGACGAAAACGGGAGGTGCCCCAGGCCTGTAATCGTCGGCACGCAGGCCACGGCCGAATAAAGGTGCAATGCCTAGCGCTTCAAACGTTCCGGGAGTGACTGAGCCGCCGGAGAATTCCTCGCTACCATTGGCACTGGTGAAACGCACTTCGCGGTAGACCAGGCCGAACATATCGTCGAATGTATGGTTGCGTCCCTTGAAATCAACAAAGGCTCTGGCAGGGAAACGCCAAGCGCGAAACTGTTCGGCCGAGAAGACGGAGAACGTCGCCAAGCGCTCTGCATTCTTGTAAGGATAGGGTGGAGGAGAGTTCCATCGATGGTGCTGAAAATCGCCGTGCTGGACCCAGTGCCGAGAGCCAGGGTGAGGACGGCAACCGTCGTAAAGATTGGCGATTTCTGGAGTTGGCGGCGGGCGAAGCGGCAATCGGTGAAGAATGAATGGAAGCAATCCTCAATTCGCATTTCGCGAAGCATCGGGTGATTCTAGCTCCAAAAGGCAAAATAGCTACCCGTTTCGAGGATTGAGACCTGGACATCGGAAGCGATGCTGACACCGAGTCAGGAGAAATGGACCAGAGAAACCCCGCTAGAGCGGCACCTCAGAATCGTTCATTCATTGTCGGCGAATTCGCGAAGAGCTTGGATGTTGTGTACATAGACGCATTCGCGTCTTGCGGTCAGCACGCCGCGCTCCTTCCACCCGGAGAGCAGGCGGCTTACGGTAAACAAAGTCGTGCCGGTCATTTGCGCCAACTCCTCGCGAGAAAGGTTGATCTCAAGCGTGCCACTCCCGTTGACGCGACGCCCCAGTTGGTTAAACAAGCGCAGCAGTTGATGACTCAGCCGTGTCGCCACCTTTTCCGTGGAAATCTCGCGGTAACGCTCCTCGAGTTCTTCGAGGCGCTGTGCAGCCACTTTTATGATATTGCTCTGCAGCGCGGGGAAGCGCTCTGCCAGGGCATGGAATGCGCTGGACTCCCAGATCAGGGCGGTGGAAGCACTGAGTGCTTGTGCCGTGGAGCAGTGACGACACTGGGCGGGAAGCCCCGTTATCTCTACTACGTCACCTGGCCCTGCGAGCCGGAGAATAACCTCCGCGCCCTTCTGACCGAGCAGCATGACTTTGACGCTGCCGGAAGTCAAAAGGACGACTTGGCGGATGGGATCGCCTTCCAGGAAGATGGTGTCGCGGCGCGGGAACTCGCTCTCGCGCGCCGCAGATACGATTTCCCGGCAGTCGGCAGGGGAAACGTTGGCGAACAGCGGCGAGTGCTGAACCGACGTCACCTTGCGCAAAGTATTGCATTCTCGCGCAGACGCCGCCGGTATCAGCGTCACAGCATCGCAAGATCCTGCAGATTGCACTTCGGGCACGGGCTTCACCCCGCATAACAGTTTCGATATTCAGGCGAATCAAGTCCGGTTGGCACCCGGCTTTCTGAATGGCTTCCAATCCATCTGCTCAATGACCCAAAACTGCGTTCCTTCGAACATCGCGCGAACGGATTCCGAAAAGCTCAAAAAGTCATCGAGAGCCAAAACTGCAAAGCCTTGTATCTTGGGCAGGCAGACGATATCCAAGAGTTCGAGGCTTTGCAAGTTTCTATATCACGTGATATACGTATAATCGGTGAGCGAACAGCTCTGATCGTAAGCTGTTCCCGGGAGCAGGCAGCAACCATGCACAGAGGTCTTAGCAAACAGCCACCTTCTCGCGCGTTTTAAGAAAATTTCTTGTGGGTCCTACTGGACATGGTAGCGGATCTACGAATCGCGAAATCGACTATGCTGCCCGGCACCTATGCGAGGACCTCAACCACATGCAGCCCGTAACCTTGGAACTGCAACTCAAGAGCCGAAATGTGCCGCCTGCTCTTGAATCAGAAAACGGCCCGGCCGAAAACCCACAAGAAATTATTTTGGATTCTCCCTCGTGTAAGCGCTTATTTTTGTGGGACCTATGAAGACACCCTTTTCAGCGTGGCTGTTTGCTAAGACCTCTGATGCAGCAACGTGCAGACCTCGAGAGACGGATGGTAAGCGGTTTCATGAGATGGTTGGACCGCAAGGAAAGGCTTGTTGTTATCCATGTTGTCCTATCCATCCTATCCAAATCCTATCCAGCAAAAGATTGCGAGAATGCTTGTTTTAGCGTAGCGTGGATGTGCAATTCCTTGCGTAGACGTTTTCATCGAGTTCGTGCAACGCCAACAGTGCGGCGCAGACGACTTCGGACTCGGCATTTCTCTCAATCTGGACGTTGTCTTCTCCACCACCGCTCGGAATCTCCGCGGCGGTCTCTGCTCTCACTAGCCTGGAGCGGAAGTATCCATGTCCCCCCTTCGCGGACGCGATCACTGTGTACACCAAGATCATCGTGCCCGCTTACCCACACCCGTCCGCACGGCCGTTCTTCGAGGCTAGACGTAAGAGATGCCCTTAGGTTTACTTGGTTGTTGAAGCGAACTTTTTTACGAAGTGCTTACGTAGATCGGCCGCAATCGCACAACGTTCTCGTTAGGATTGAATGTCTCTCTGCTCTTATAGCGCAAGACTCGAATGACTGAAAAGCCGCAGGCTTCGCCTTTCCAGCCACATCCTGCACACGTCACTGGATATATCCGTGCTTTGATTTGGTCCTCGACCTCAATCTTATCGCTGCGAAAGTTGGCAGAGGCTTCGTACCTTCCACAGCTAATGCAGCGAAATGTCAGATTGTACCTGTAAGCGGTTGCGTAGAACTCCAGTCCGAGTGCATGGGTTGTATTTTGCAGGGTCCGACAGTAAACGACTCTCGCGCGGGCCCAGAAATTACCTTCGGAGGATTTCACAAAGACACGGGTATCTGGCGTCCAAAGCCGTTCGGTGCGGACGAGCACTCCCCAAGAGCTGACGTTCTCCGTCGACGCGCGTTCCGCGAGCATGGGCTCTCCTCCACTCGAGAGCAGCACCTCGAACTTCCCGGGATTCCGCTTTTCTCTCCGGCCATCCCCTCGCCTCACGGCCTTCGCCGTTCTTGAGGGCGAGCTCGCCGTAGCGTGTATCGGGGGCGGCAAGGGTGGACCGCCGGGATTCCGAGGATGGCGAAAGGCGCGTAGCGTCCCAAGAAGATTCACGACATCACCCCATGAAAAGCGTGAGCTTACTTTGCCTCCGGGGCTCCGCCGCTCAAAATTAGGTAGGCACCTGCAATTGCCCTCCGGTCAATCACCTATAGGTTGCTGGCAGCGACACGTCCTCGTATTCACGCACAGCAGTAGTAAACGTAGTGTTGGCGACGAGGAAGTTTTGATAGGGGCGCGGATACAACTGCCATCTGCCACCGTAATATACTGTAAACAAAAGAGTTGCTAGCGCTCCTGCGGAGATCCACTGTCAAAGAAGGCCTGGCTGTCACGCAGCCAGCTCCCCATCGTCGGCCCTTTGTTTAGAAGCAGGTTCGAGCGCTCATGCCGACCAGGCAGTCTGGCATGGTACCTTGCTGGCGGTTCACTCCTTCGGTTGCTAGTCCCGGTCTATCGAGCACGACAGCATCAAGGGACACGTGACTAGCTCCGGCTGGATAAGGCGTGATGGCTAAGACTCCACACCCAGGCGGCGAGCTCAATGAGCGAAAACAACAGACCTTGCTTTCGCTATGCCGCATTGTGTGCTTCCCTTCCCCTTAAACTTTTCGCCTTTCTCAGACAGGCCGGGCTGGAATGCCGCTATGGTCTGCCCGAGCAATCTTTCCGTAAGACGATGTCCGTCCCATCCCACTATGACCGCGTTGCCGCCAATTGAGGCACGCGGGAAAGCTTTTGATATTCCTCGTCGCTTAATTGCAACGCGGCTGCGGCAACGTTCTCCTCGAGATGCTTGACCGATGATGTTCCGGGAATCGGTAGTATGATCGGCGCTCGTTTCAATAGCCAAGCAATCGCTACCTGGTGTGGCGTAGCTTCATGCGCGCGCGCGATCTGATCGAGTGTCTGACCTGCAATACGACCTGCTCCTAGTGGGAACCACGGGATGAAGGCGATTCCATTGCGGTTGCAATAATCCACGACATAATCCCATTCACGGTCGGCAAAGCTATAGCGGTTCTGCACCGAAACAATGGGGACGACCCGACGCGCCCGCTCGATGTGCTCCTGTGTGACGTTCGACAATCCAATAAGCCGAATCTTTCCTTCGCTTTTGAGCTGCGCAAGCGTTCCCACTGAATCCTCGAAAGGCACCACGGGGTCCGGTGCGTGCAGTTGATACAGATCAATACGTTCCCGTCGCAGCCTCTTCAGGCTTCCCTCGACCGCCTTCCGCAGGTGCTCTGGAGTCGCATCGTGAGTCCACTGGTTTGGCCCGGGACGGTTCCAGCCGACCTTCGTCGCGATCACCAGATCCCTCGGATAGGGATATAGCGCCTCAGCAATCAGCTCCTCGCTCACGCTGGGTCCGTAGGAGTCCGCGGTGTCAATGAAATTCACAGAAAGCTTTACTGCTAGGCGCAGAACGGCTATCGCCGCAGTGCGATCTTTGGGAAGGCCCCAGATGCCTTCCCCCGTGAGACGCATGGCCCCGAACCCCAGACGATTCACGGAAACTTCTCCGCCGAGCGAAACACTCCCGGCCAAGCTTGCAGAAACTTCTCTTGCGTTCATAATCTCCTCCACAATTCTCATCTACTTCCGATGCACCGAATCATGTGTTTGATAAGCCCAGCGCGAAACTTCGGTACTCTATTCTTTGTCGGCAGCGTTTGAATGGCGGCGTCCAGTGCGCGGCCCTCCGATGCGATCCGGTTGAGCTCTGGTATGCCCACATCGAACGCACCGCAACACCCATCTCTAGCTAGCGGATTATTGACACGAGGGGGCCTCCGCCAGCCGCTTGCCCGCCAACATTGAAGCTCTATAATAAATCTTCCGCATTCTGTATTTTTCTGAAACACAGGGTCATCGTCCAGGGCCGTGGGAAACATGTAGTAACGTGCCATTGGACGCGCTGGCACCCGTGCCTACAACCAAGCGCGAACTCCTTGTCTGGATCTGGTATCCGGCGGCTGCTGGTCAACCCGATCCGAGGGCAGACAACTACGCGCCCGCTTCCGCGCGAGCGACGGCCCGTCCGGCCAGCGGCCCGCTGACCTTCAGAATTCTGTCGTGGATCTTCGAACTTCTGACGCGGGATCTGTCGAAGGTCCATGGGCACAGTCTTCCTAGCGTCGATGTGTCGCTACAGCAGCGGTGTACCCGGTCGTGATCATGCGAGCGGGCGGCTCACTCGAAGTGTGGCATTACTTGACACTCGCCGAGAATTGGCCAGACCAGCAGGTGCGAGCTCGAAGGTCTGCAAAAACGGTTTGACCTCTTTGCGCATCCTCGGGGACAATCCTGAATCGGCCAAGCAGATTCCCCCGGATAACGGTGAGATTATGACCCACGATGAGGCTACTTTGAGGGCCAGGGAGATCGCTAGTCGGGTGTTGGCGCCGGCGGCAGGACCTAACGACAAGGCGGGGCGATTCTCGACCGAGGCCGTCGACTCGCTGGGCCAGTCTGGGCTGCTCGCGTTAATGCTCCCGCCGGACCTTGGCGGTCCTGGCCTGGGCCCGCGCACCTTTGCAGCGGTCGCAGCGACCCTTGCCGAAGCAGACGCTTCGGTCGCGATGGTCTATCTTATGCACATCCTTGGCGTCGCGACGATCCGATCGGCACGGCCAAGCGCGGCTAAGGGGGTTACACCTCTGCTGCAGGAAGTCGTCGCCGGCCGCCATTTATCGACGCTCGCTTTCAGCGAACCGGGCTCCCGCAGCCATTTCTGGGCTCCTATGTCGCGAGCGCGTCGGAACGGCAGCGGCGTGTGCATCAGCGCCAAGAAATCCTGGGTGACGAGTGCGGGTTACGCCAAGAGCTATATCGTCTCTTCCCTGGCCCCGGACGGAGCCGGTCCCACCGACTCGACTCTCTACCTCGTCCCAGCGGATACGCCCGGCGTGTCGGTCGCTGGCGCCTGGGACGGTTTGGGACTTCGGGCCAACGCCTCAGCGCCGCTTGCGCTGGACGATTGCAGAGTCCCGTCCAGTTTTCAGCTAACCGACGACGGCGCGGGATTTCAAGTGATGCTGAACGTGGTGCTTCCGCTGTTCAATTTGGGAGCAGCATGTGTGGCGCTGGGATTGTGTCGAGCAGCGGTCGCGGGCACCACAGCGCATCTCAAGAGCGCGCGATTCGAGCATCTGGGTCAGAGCCTCGGGGAGAGCCTGCCTACGCTAAGGGCGCAGCTCGCCTCCATGCAGATTGATACCGACGGGCTCTCTGCGCGTATCGATGATTTGATTGAGCATCTTGAGAGCCCCCGCGAAGCCACCATGTTGCGCGTGCTCGAAAGCAAAGCGGCAGCCGGCGACGTCGCCATCGGCGTCACCTCGACGGCCATGCGCATTTGTGGTGGTGCGGCGTTCTCGAAGCATATGAGCATCGAGCGCCTGTTCCGCGACGCGCACGCGGGCGCTGTTATGGCGCCGACTGGCGACGTGCTGCGCGAGTTCATCGGCAAGGCGCTTTTGGGAATGCCGCTGTTCTAAGACGAAGCCGAGGCAAGACGCGCGAGCGTTTTTTTTTGAAACATTTCCAAAAATGAATCGCGGGGAATTATGAGCAGAACAATGTGGGTGGGAGCCGTTGCATACAACCCAAAGGTGGTCACGATTTGGGAGGGGATGCGGCGATATTTTCACGACGAAGCGCATTTGCCTGTGGACGTCGTACTCTTTCAAAGTTATGAGGCGCAGGTCATCGCGCTCCTCGCGCAAGCAGGTGATCCGCTGCCGTACATCGATATCGCCTGGAATACCAACCTCGCTTACCTGCAAGCCGAAGAATGGAGCGGTCATCGCTGCCGCGCGGTCGCCATGCGCGACACCGATCTCGGCTGGATGACTAAGATCGTTGCCGTCACTGGAGGTCCTGTCTCCGCGTTGGCCGACTTGAAGAACCGAACGCTCGCGCTTGGCAGCCGAGACAGCGGACACTCGGCTATTTTGCCCGTTCACTTTTTGGAGCAGCAAGGAATGCGAGAGGGCACGGATTACCGCACACTGCGCTTCGACACCGACCTGGGCAAGCACGGTGATACCGGGACCAGCGAAGTGGAAGTCGTCCGCGCCGTACTAGACGGGCGAGCCGATGCCGGCGCCATCGGCAGCCCTTTCTGGAATACCGTGCGCCGCGAGCGTCTCGTGCCCGAGGGTGCGCTTTCGGAGATATGGACCTCGCCGGCGTACCACCATTGCATGTTCACTGCGCGGCCCGATCTCGACCTGGCACTCGAGCGCCGCTTTGCGGACGCGCTCTCCGCGATGAGTTACGATAACCCGGTTCACCGCAGCGTACTCGACGCCGAAGGGCTTCAGCGTTGGCTGCCGCCTCACGTTGATGGCTACGATGCGTTGCGTCAAGCCGCGGCCCGACAAGGATTCTTGAAACCGCCACTTGCCAAGTCAGCTGAACGCTGAGCCGACCTCCGTACAGCCGCGTACCCTAATTTGCCGGCAATCGGATCACTGTCTCACGCGCAATTGAAGATTCTTGCCAACTTAAGCGCGTGTTCTCCTTCGCGCTCCAAAGCGCGGCGAACGGCAGCAAACGCCTCGGCCAGCGGGAAAATGTCCCGTGTGACAAACAAGTCGGCGTCTTCCGCTCCTACGGGGTGCCAATAAACGCCTTCGGCGGTAATCGTAACTTCGGGCACCAAGTCGGACCTGCTGAGAGCGACCCCTTCCGTCGCTGAGCCGCGCAGCGCGATCCGCCGGATCACCCGGTCTTCGGGAGCAATCTGCTCCTCATCGAGGAAGCGGCGGAACTCCTCGGCCTCTCGATCGCTTGAAACGGTCGCCGCCAGTCGAACTCGAAAGCCTTGCGCGCGAGCGCGCCCGATACCTTGCCGGGTGCGCATCCAGGTTCCAGCGCCACGGTGGAGATCGTGCCGCTCCGGCGTGGCGCTGTCCAGGCTGATCTGAAGGACAATGCGATCCCGGGGCAATGCCAGCAAACTCTCAATTCGCCGTCCCGCGAAGAGCATTCCGTTGGTCAGCACTGTCGTCGGTGCCGCCGCGGCGCAAGCAAGGAGAATCTCGCCGACATCAGGAAGTACAAACGGTTCGCCTCCCGTCACGAAAATTTCTTTAACGCGTAGTTCGGCCCCTTCCCGGGCGATCCGCTTTACCCGCGCGAGCCCTAGCTCCCGCCGCGGCGCACTCGGTGACGAACGCACGCAGCAGTAGTCGCAACTCAAGTTGCAGTCGAAGTTCGTGTACAGCCAGAGCCGCGAGCCGACTGGCCGATTACTTTCTAGAGGTACTGTCCCGTGCCGGAACACCCAACGACCATGGTCATTTTCGACCGTGGATTCAACCAGCGCATTGCCCGTGAAACGGCACCACGTTTCCAATTCGGTACCAATATTTTTTTCGGCGCCAACAACCGCGATCAAATCGCCCGGGTGGCTGCGGCGCAGAGCTGCTATCAGCTCTGGCAACAGGCCAGATGCAAACGTTTTGCTCCCGACATCCAGATCGATGTTTGCCTTCATAGGAATACGGAGTATTTTACAACCGCCTGCGGAACCGTAGATAGCTTCGACCTGCGCGCGGCCCAGCAATAGTAGACCAGCCAAAGGTAAACGGGACCGTATTCGAGCGACAACATCAGAAGAGAATTCCTGAGCGGCTCCCCTGCTCCGTAGGTGATTGCGGGAGTGTAGGCCAAGACGCTGGTCACGGTCATAAGCAGCCATGCAGCGCTTGGGTAAAAGCACAAGAAGGGGATCGACCAAGTGAAATACCAGGGATAGGCAGTCGGCGACACCAGCAGCACCCCGCCCGTAAGGACGAGACTCGACCATAACGGCGTTGCGCGGTTTTTCGCCAAGTAGCCCATTGTCGCAATCACGATCAACCCGGCGACCAGCTCGGCACCGGCTCTCGACCCCGCAACGAACTGGAGCAGGGAGAACAGGCTCGAATTGTTCACCCAATCTCGTGCGTAGTTCCCCGCACCATCGAATAGATGCCCGCCAGCGCCCAGGAACGGAACATAACAGGCGAAAACCAAGGCTACGAAGATGCCTACATGAGCGAGCCGCACGCGTTTGAGGAACGTAAGCAGGAGCAAGACCGGGAAGAACTTGGACAGGAACGACAACGCGAGCGCGGCCATCGAAAGCGCCGGACGATTCGTCACGAGGAAAAAAAGCGCTGTCAGAAGTGTGACAATGGCCAGGGAGTCAAAATGACCACTCATCGCAAACGAAGTGAGCACGGCGGGGTTCCAAGCGTAAGCAAGCACGCGATGCAGAGGCTGCTTCATTGCGGCGAGCAGAAGCATCAAGAGACCGGCGCTCGCTAGATCGAGAATCGTGGAGACACGTTTGTATCCGGGCACCGTCTCGATCAGCCTGTAGGCAAATTCAGCGAGCGGCGGGTACATGGTCGGCGTCTCTTCGCCCGGCGGTTCAGGGTGCTCGGGATTTTGCAGCCACTCCAGCCCCTCTGCATTGGGAAATACCACGTATGGATTTAGGTGTGCTCGTTGCACCCGGCCATCCCACTGGTAGCGATACACATCGTCAGAGGGTGTTGACGCCGGCAGCAGCACCACGCGAAAGAAAACCGCGCTCGCCAGGATGATGAGGAGAGCGGTTGCTCCGAGCGGAAATCTCTCGACCCAAAACACGCCTATCACGTAGAAGATGCCGGCTAGCAGCAGAAGTCCGATGAATTCGGGCATGTGCGCGTTCACATCCTGCTGGCGCGCGACCCACCTGAAGATGCTTGTCAACCCTACCGCTAGGGCAGCCAGGCCTAGCGTGACCATGCCACTCGGCCAACGAGTCTTAAGGCCTTCGATAGAACCCCGCCAGAGCTCCTTCATAGAAATCCCTTTATTTGCGCCCTGCACCTGCCCGCCCGGAAAGCCATTTAGCCGTTCTTGGCGCCTTCCCTGGCGAGCGCTGCAGTTCATCGGCGAGCTGACTGAGGTCTGACGCCACATCGATGTCATAGAACGGATCGATCAGCTGTACCGAGAGCCCCAGCTCGCGCGCGCGCGCCGTCAGCGCCTCAAGCGCGTTTGCAGTTCCCATCCCATCATTACTGAACAGACCCGGATGGGACGCTCTCGCACCCACAAGATAGTAACCACCGTCGTGAGTGGGGCCTACAACCAGGTCGCAAGTTTCGACTACGTCGAACGCGGCTTCGAGTACTGATGCCGGCAGGTGCGGGCTGTCGCTATTGAAGGCAATGACCCCGCGATGGCCAGGAATGGCAAAATGCTGGAACACGGAGGCAAGGCCCGCGGCAAGGCCGCGACCCGTCTGAGCGACGATCGGCACTGTTTTAGCCACCACGCGTGACAGATCTTCAACGTCAGACGCGGGGCACATCATGGCAATTTTCACGTGATGGAGTGTTTGTGCTAGAGCTATTGTGTCGTTCAGAAGACATCGGTACAACTCGGTGACGGCTTCCGGAGGAAAGCTCTCGGCCAAGCGGGTCTTAACCGCGCCGAGTCTGGGTGCTTTGGCCATGATAACTAGTGTGCGATTCATCGATGTCATCGAAAGGCGTCACCGTTTCGAGGTTTCTACAAGTATCGGCCACATGGGATTCACGCCGACCCGGGCATGTTGCTTTTTTCTCGCCGGAAGTAGTAGCGCGCGATAAGACTGAGAATAAACCACGTAGCTCCAATGGTGCCTCTGAGCGTACCGCTGATCTTGGATTTCCCGATGCGTGGATGATAGCTGACGGGGACCTCAACGATGCGGAAACCCCGTATGGCTCCCTTTAGAATTAATTCCACGGCCCATCCGTAAGTGGTCTCTTCAAGGTCAACCGCGCGGAGTATATCGGCGCGTGCGGCGCGGAACGGACCAAGGTCGCTGATTTTCAATCCGTAGAGGTGCGTGATCAAGCTGGCCGCAAGCCAGTTGCCGAACAGGGCGTGCCAAGGAAGCGCCCCGCGTGTGCGTGGACCCGCAAGACGCGAACCGATGGTGATGTCGGCGCGACCCGCGGTGATCGGAGCGAGGAGAAGCGGAAGCTCAGCGGGTCGATCACTGTAGTCGCCGTCCAGAAAAACAACGACATCGGGCGCGCTTGCGCAAGCGAGCCCCGTCAAGCACGCGCGGCCGTATCCCCGACGTGCTTCGGAAATGACTCGGGCACCCATGCGGGCCGCAATGGCAGGTGTTTCGTCTGATGAGTGATTGTCGACCACGATAACTTCGTCGACTACCTCCGCTGGGATGTCGGCAAGGACACGACCGATCGCCTGTGCCTCGTTGCGAGTAGGAATGATGACTGAGACCCGCACGCGACCTCCGTTTTGTTACCACCAGAGAGCGGATGGCCGCCTGCGCGCCAAGATGGAATCAACACCCCACGTGCGGCCCGCTCCCCCGACGACCAGAGAGAGCGAGGCTAATACAGGAACGAGCAGTTCCCAGATCCACGCCGTTCCCCACTCCGAAACCCATAAGCTGGCGAGGTACGCAAATGCGACAAATGCAACCGGACGCGTAAAAAGGCCGAGTATCAGCAGCACTCCAAGGGAAATTTCTGTGAACCCTTGAAGCGGTGCCGCCATGGATGCGTGAGCCGCCGCGAAGGCCATGATACTCTTCCACACGGCGGGCGCGTGACCGTTGTCAATATAGTCTTGGATGAGGCCCGCGTAACCGGACGGTGTGTACAGGCCTTTCCCCAGATTCTCGAAGAAGACCCACACGAACATGGCGCCAATCGTCAGCCGCACCAAAGCAAGCCCCACTCGGGCATGGGGTTGCTCGGCTACTTGGGATCCGTTGTCGCTCGGTTGGAGCGTAGTCGTAGTCATCATGATCCTCACAGTCTTCCGTTCTAAACGAACTTCTTTGATTCCACCTTCGGTACAGAATGCTGACCAGGAAACCAGGAACAATGTAGCCATGCTCATGTCAGCCAGCACAGCGTGATACATGCCCGACTGTACCACTCTACCGGAGCGAGTTCAGCAGGGAGAAGCGGTGGTAATCTCTGCTCGCCGGAGTCAATGAATATCGTGCCGCTCATATTTCACGTGGCGGTTTTGATTCCATTCGAACGACGCAGCCCGTCGTATGGCTGACTTACCACGCGACAAGACCGTTGTCGCGCACTGCGGGGCCCGTACGGCGTGTTGGCGAGGAAGGCTGTCCAATTGCGTGCGCGCCACACATTCCGAGCTTACCGCTTGGAGGATAGCGTTGACGACGGGCGGGCACGGCGCGTTCCTTTCGATGTCAGCGGAGAGACTATCGTCCGAGGTGGCCATGAGTGACAACCGGAAGATTACGATCAGCAGTTCCCTGACCGCAGCGCACAACGCAATGCGAGTCATGGGCAGGGGATCTCCGGCTCTGAGGCCGGAGACAATCGCGGTGCGGGCAGGCGCAGAAATTGACCCGGATACCGGTGCCCTCTCACCTCCCCTCCACCTCTCGACCACGTTCGAGCACGGTCCCGCGAGCGAGGCCATCCACGGGTTCCGCTATGCGCGGGAAAAGAATCCAACGCAGTTGCGGCTTGAGGCGGCCCTTCGCGATCTCGAGGGCGGCTTGGCCGCGGTGGTTTTCTCCTCAGGCATGGCCGCGGCGGCAGCCGTGCTACAAACATTGAAACCGGGCTCGCACGTTATCTTCTCCGACGATATTTATATCGATGTCCGTAATCTCGCCCGCGATTTCCTGCCCGTGTGGGGTATCGATAGCAGCATCGAGAACCTGCAGGACTTGGACGGGCTTTCGAGAGCGCTGCGGCCCTCGACAAAGCTCATCTGGATCGAGACGCCCTCCAACCCTCTTCTGAAGATTTTGGACATTCAGTCTCTTAGCCTAATCGCTCGACAGGCGGGAGCTCTATTGCTCGTTGATAATACGTTTGCCACCCCGATTCTCCAACGCCCTCTCAGCCTAGGAGCCGATGTCGTCCTTCATTCCACGACGAAGTATTGCGGCGGTCACAGCGACGTTCAGGGTGGCTGCCTGATCGTCAAGTCTCAGGAGTTGCTGGACAAGCTTCTGCATGTTCGTGAGATCCTCGGGGCAGTCGCATCTCCGTTCGGTTCCTGGCTGATCCTCCGAGGACTTCGGTCGCTGCCCTGCCGTATGGAGCGACACTCAGCCAACGGAAACGCGGTCGCCGCCGCGCTCGCTGCATGTCCATCCGTCCAAACCGTCTACTACCCGGGCCTCCCATCTCATCCCGGACACCACGTCGCTCGTCGCCAAATGAAGAGCTTTGGGGCCATGCTTTCGTTCTTGGTTCGCGGCGGACGCGAAGAAGCGCTTGGTGTGGCTTCCCGCGTGAAACTCTTCGTGAATGCAACGAGCCTCGGCGGCGTGGAGAGCCTGATCGAGCACCGAGCCTCGAACGAAGGCAAACTCTCCCGCGTACCGCAGAATCTATTACGAGTCTCGGTAGGCCTTGAACACCCTGACGATCTGATCGAAGACCTGTTGCAAGCACTAGCTTGAAGGAGGCGGTGACCAACACCTCATACTCAGCTTCTGCTCGTCTCAATAGTTCGCCGCTTGCCTTGCCGGCGCGGCCCGCTTCCTGAACCGTCAGAGATTTGTGTCCGTGTTTTGTGAGGAACGCCTTCGGTGCTTTCGGCACTCACTCATGAATGATCAGGGAAGAGAACCGCTCACAGACGCCAAGTCATTGAACCCGAAAGCCCAGGTAGTGCTGGCGTGCGTTGCCGATACGCACAACACACTCTGGTCTGGTTCGCTTCATTGAATGAGTGACTTCGTTGGGTTCCCCCGCTAAAATTGGTCGTTGTTCGTCTCGACGAAGGACAAGTTGGAACTGAGTTTTTGGTTGACAGTCAAGATTCTTATGATGCCTCCGCATTTGATGCGACTGACAGGGACCCTTAGGAATTCACAGTCCATTGTGCTGAGCTTTTGGTTGGCGGTTCTCTGCTGCAGTCAGGGTATCGCGGGCCAAGGCAGGGCCGGCCTGAGAGCTGAAGTTCGCCGAAAAAGCCTTCGGAACTTTGTTGCGCGAGCTTCCGGTGACCAAGATCCCCTTGGGCAGGAGCAAGCTTCGCAGGCGCAGGCTCCGCAGTCTTCTCCCTCCCCACAGGTGCAGGCGGGTCAGACGCTCTTTACCGCCCAGTGCGCCTTTTGTCATGGACGTGACGCGGCCGGCGGCGAGACCGGCCCGGACCTGACGAGCTCCGAGACCGTGGAAAAAGACGTCGGCGGGAACGAAATCGGCTCGGTAGTTCGCACAGGGCGGCCGGATCGAGGAATGCCACAGTTCAACCTCACCGATACCGATCTGGCAGCCATCGTTGCATTCCTTCACGATGAGAAGGCAAAGGCAGAGTCAAAGCCGGGCCGCCGCCGTAACGTTCAACCGGAAGATCTCCAGACTGGCAATGCCGAGGAAGGCCAGGATTATTTCAATGGAGCCGGGGGCTGCTCGAGGTGTCACTCTCCTACCGGCGACCTGGCTGGCGTGGCCAACCGGCTGAGAGGACTGGCGCTTTTGCAGCGTATGCTGTATCCCAAGCCCCGCAAAAGCGGCCCTGCCGATTCCCCGGCGGCGGTCACTGTGACCTTGGCTACGGGGCAGACCGTAACCGGCAAACTGGCGTATCAAGACGAATTCGTGATCGGACTGACAGATTCTTCCGGGTGGTACCGTTCCTGGTTCAAGGGCGGGGTGAAGGTCAAGGTGGTCGATCCACTCGAAGCGCACAGCGAGCAGCTCGGAAAGTACACCGATGAAACTATGCACAACGTGCTGGCTTACCTTCAAACGCTGCGTTGACATCCTCCCCGCCGCAAGCGGCGAGGATTCCTACGGCCTCTCGGTTTGTTTTTCCGAGATGGCTTCGGGGGGTTCCTCCCACAACCGCCCTACTTCAGCGGAGGACCACGAAGAGGCTTTACTTTTGGGCTGCCCGCCCATAGGTCGTTCGGACAGAGAATGGAGAGCAGTTCGGGAGAGAAAGAGGGGCCTTATATCCTCGGCCTAAAAACGCCGAGGCTTTACGGCCCACCTGGTAAGGCGTGTTTCTTTTCCATAGGTCGCGTTTCGGTAGTCGCGGATTTTCTGTAGGGCAGTCAAGAATGAAACTCGGATCTTCCTGTTTGCCTCTTCTCGCTGCAGGTTTGCTGCTCGGGGTGTTGCACGGCCCGGCGTTTGGTCAAGGCGCGGACGGGGGGCTGGACTCCGCTACGCTTTTGAAGCCGTCCGCCGACAGTTGGCCCACTTATCACGGAACGTACTCTGGTCAGCACCACAGCCGTCTAGCGCAGATTACTCCCGCGAATGTTTACCGGGTGACGCTTGCGTGGGCCTTTGAGACCGGTCAAACCGCGCAGATAAAAGCCACGCCGATCCTCGTCAACGGCATTTTGTACGCAACGACGCCGGATAACGTCTGGGCCCTCGACGCCAGGTCAGCTAATGTCGTGTGGCACTATACCTACCCACCCAACCAGGGCCTTCACATCGGTCACCGGGGAGTTGCCGTCTACAGGGACTCTGTTTATTTCACGACGCCAGACGCGCACTTGATCTCGCTGGATGCAAGAGACGGGAAGGTGAAGTGGAATGTCGTAATCGCTGATGTAAAGAAGGGGTATTGGACAACCATGGCGCCGCTGGCGGTTCGCGACCACATCATTGTTGGCACGTCCGGAGATTTCGACAATCTGGCTGGCATGCTGAAGTCGTTTGATCCGGAAACCGGGAACGTTCAATGGACCTTTTACAGCACTCTTCCCCGAGAAGCACCGGAGGCTTTCAGCGGTGGCGCCACCGGCGGAAACATGTGGATTACGGGAACGTATGATCCACAGCTCAATCTCGTTTACGTCGGAACAGGAAATCCCACGCCTGTGCTGGCGGCCCAGGATCGTCCGGGAGACAATCCTTGGACATGCAGCATCGTGGCGCTGAATCCCGACACCGGTAAGTTGGCTTGGGGGTTCCAGGCGTCGCCCCACGATACGCATGATTGGGATGCCGTCGAGGTTCCGGTCCTCGTCGATGGCAATTTCAAGGGTGTCCCCAGAAAGATGTTGTTGCAGGCTTCTCGAAATGGTTATTTCTTTGTGCTGGACCGCACTACGGGAAGCAGCCTTCTTACGACTACCTTCGCGGCTGTCAATTGGTCCGCCGGGGTCGACAAAAACGGCCGCCCAATTCCCAACCCTGCGAAGGATCCAGCGCGTGACGGGCGACTGATTGCGCCGGACGAAGGCGGCGCGACAAATTACCGCTCGCCGAGTTTTGACGCCAAGACCGGGCTGTTCATCGTCAGCGCGCGGGATGCCTACGGTATCTATTTCTCGAAGCCCGAGCACGGTGAGTACGGCTGGGCTGGGGCAGACTACGGAATCTTTGGCAAGGGAATGCTGAAAGCCATCGATTATCAGACGGGAAAGGTGCGTTGGACGCATGACCTTGGCGGCGGAGGAAGCGCGGGAGTCTTGACTACGGACTCAGGATTGACTTTCACCGGTGATTCGGCCGGCAACGTTTTGGCGCTTCGGACCATCGACGGGACAACGCTCTGGCACTCCCGTATTGGGCATGTGGGGAATTCTCCGATCACGTATGAGCTTGATGGGCGGCAGTATGTCCTGGTAGCCAGCGGCGGAACGCTGTATGCCTGGGCGCTCCCGGAAATGCCGCGCGCCATCAGGCACGGAAGCCCGTCGCAAACCAATCCAAAATCACACTGACGTTTTTGAACAGAACGTAGCTACTCATTGCTCATTGGACCAGCAAACTGGATGCAGTGCCAGAGCCCGGAATTCGGGCATGGTGCTGTCTTTCTTGCGGTGTTGCTGCTCGGGGAAACAGGCTATAAGGAACACCACTTTTGCGAAATGCATTCGTGAGACGTCCTCTTCCAGGGCCTTGGGTAGACCTGCGGGCTCCTCATTGACTGGTGCGCCTGCGTGCCGCGGTTTTGGCGACGTTTGAAGCCGATGGCTGAACGTTGGATAGACCCACCGGAATCCGGATCGCGATCCTAGAAATTGTGCGCACGGCGTGTCAGGGGACTATTGATCAGCGTTTCTCATCTGAACAACGGTAGCTTGCGAAGGCCGACGTGGGGAAAAAGTTCAGGAATCCTTCCGGTCGGTCACGGCGCAGACCACATCACCTTTTTGTCTTTGCCGAAGAGCACAAGGGATGCTGCCGAGGTTCGTTCGTTTTGTCCGGTACCGGGAAATTCCACGTCAACACGGCCGAGGTTGAGGGAATAACCTTCCTTGTCCGTCACAGCAATCCTTGGTCCTCCAAGGTCTTCATCGAGATTGACCCGGAATGTTCCAGCAGAACCGAACATCTCAATCGCGTTATGACTTCCTGCGACCATGAGGACACCGTTTGGGGGTAAACCGAGTCCGAGAGAGGCATTCGGCGACTCCGTAGTTCCAGCATGTAGGTAAACGCTTTCTCCAGTTCCGATTGGCCTCAAGGTCAAGGACGGCGAAGGCGTTGTCGAGAGGGCTACAACAAAATCCCCACTAGCATCATTGAACGTAAGTTCAGGGCCTCCGGAGACGGACATCGACAAAAGCGCACGGACTTTCCTCGAAGCATCCAGCAGGCGAAATTCATTCGCCTCAACAACCTTGTTGGTCTTAGCCTGCCCGCCGATGATGAGCGTTGACACGACAACGGCTGCGACGATCCCGATTTTCTTCATCCGCCGATTTTCTCTTTCGAGTTTTTCCACACGGGCGTTGATGTCCATGCTGTCCTCCTCGTCGAGCGACGCGCTTCCTTAGCCTACCGGCCGGAAAGGTTCTGGGAGAAAGTAGGCGAACATAACTAGAAAGTCGCCTAAGCTCCCTCAGCTCGCGTTCGTCGCTTTTGGGGTGTTTCCTTTTGGTTGGCCAGGGTTTCTAGTAATAGTACCAGACTAAGCCGAAAGACTGTAAAGCAAAGATACCCCGACATACCCCGATTCGATACCCCCATTTACCCCGATTCCTGGCAAGGCGGCAGTCTAGAGATCGAGCCGCACCGGCAAATCGCGGAGGCCGCCCAAGGAAGCCATCTCAAGCACGATGAGTTTCAGGAGGAAATCATAGCGGGATATCGCGGAGAACGATCGGAGAGTCTTGCTATCGTGGTCTTGTGCATCCATGCCACGTCGCCACTAAAAACATGCACTTCAAAAACAGCACATGACGTCTAGCGCAGCGTCAAGCGAGATGATTGGACCATCCTGCGGTGGAAACAAATCAAGGCGGCACCGAAGAAGATGATAGGCTCGCTTTACGTGGGTGCGATGAAAAGCACTGTTTTAACAATCGCCGCCATGCCGTCCATGCCGCGATCCTTGGCCGGGGCACGATCCCGAAAGGCGTACAATTCAGGGACAAAGAGGTGTGGCTGATGAAGTGGTTACTTGCCGTCCGTGAGCCAGAATGAAGCAGAAGGCCGGAGTCAGAACACTCGCATCTCTTCCCTATAGAAAAGCGGACTTCGTCGAACCTATGGACTGCGCCCCGGTCACGAAGCTGCCCGACGGCCCGGAGTGGATTTACGAAATTAAGCTCGATGGCTACCGCGCTGTTGGTGTCAAATCGGATCGTGGTGCAATGCTGTTTTCTCGGCGGCACAAGTCCTTCAACCATTATTATCCACACATTGTCGACGCCCTTGGCGAGCTTCCAGAAGGCACACTGGTTGATGGAGAAATCGTCGCGCTCGACAAATCAGGCCGTCCAAGCTTTGATCTGCTCCAAAAGTGGATGCGCGATGCATCGCTGCGGAAGCTTTACTTTATCTTTGATCTTCTCATCTGCCACGATCGTGATCTCACCAGATTGCCCTTGAGCGAACGTCGAAGGCTGATGAAATCCCTTCTGAAACTGCGGTCCGGTCGCATCCGTATCTGCGATCAGTACAATGTGTCAGCGACCGATATGCTTGCCGCCGCGCGTCAGCAGCAACTCGAAGGCGTCGTTGCCAAGCGCAGGGACGGTCTATACGAACCTGGAAAGCGTTCCGGCGGGTGGGTCAAAAATCGCGTGAATCGCGGCCAGGAATTTGTGATTGGCGGATACATTCCGGGGCCTCACGGATTCGACTCGCTAATCGTCGGTTATTACGAAGGGAAAGACTTACTGTACGTCGCTCGCGTTCGCAATGGATTCATCCCGGCATCGCGACGACACGTCTATGAGAAAATCCGTCATCTTGTTTCGCCAACGATGCCCTTCGCAAACCTGCCGGACACGCACAAATCAAGATGGGGCGACGAACTCACGGCGGAGAAAATGACGCAATGCGTTTGGCTGCGACCCGAGTCGGTTGCACAGATTGATTTTTTGGAGTGGACGCCAGGAGATCGGCTCCGGCACGCAAAATTTGCGGGGCTGCGGGAGGACAAAGACCCAGGAGACGTCGTCAAGGAAGCTGGCAAAGCTGATCCCTGATCGAGAAAACAACCGGCGGCGCGCACCTAGGCTCGGGCCTGAACGAAGTGGGACACCTCCACCATACCTACGGGAAAGATTCAGCGAGAACTCCCCTCTTTATACTCACAGGCCCTCAAAAGCAAAACGTAAAACACAAGGATGGGATTTTTTTAGCTTGTCGGAATGCTACGTGCTAATACGTTCGCAACAAGCTGCTCCGATGCGGTAAGGCGTATACGTCGCGGTCCCTTGCCCGGTCGTTAGCCATTTTCTTCGCGGCTCTCGCCTTCGCCCACCGCGCTCTTTGCGCCTTCGCTATTCTGGCCCTCGCACTTCGAGACAAGCGTCGTCTCTTGCCACGACCGACTCCGTTCTTTCCGTTCAAGATTTCGATGGCCGACTTGAGTGTGTCCAACTTTTTTTGCAGCTTGGACGCTTCGCTTTTCAACCCTGATAGAATGTCCATGTTTCCTCCGACAAGAATTTATCACCGTAACTTACGGGCCCGCCCTGTTGCGGCTCCAATTACCGCAATGCATCTTCCAAACCTTCGTACTATAGGGGCCAAGAATCTTCGTCAGTTACCTTTGCCTCTGGAGATACCACCTTCATGCTGTTGCACTTGATTGCCGTGGCGCTGGTTGTGGGTACGATTGCGGTTCCGCTGTGCCTGCTGCGGTTTGTGTATTGCTTTGTGAAGAAGGGCGCAACCCGACGATAGCCACTGGCGAAGGGAGGGGGCAAGTCTGCCCGGGGTGTGGGGCTTCCACAAACCCTGCCCCCTGCTAGTGACCCTCCGCAAAGTGAGTGTTCAGTCTTACTGTGTACCGGAAGGCCCGCGGCAGAATCCGGGGATCCCCGTAATTGCATGCGGGGGGTTTCGCTCAGTTGAGCATTTTCGGCTTTCCTCGAGCGGCAAAGTTTCTGAATCTTCCCAAATCTTCCTCGTCACGCCACCGTTGTGGAGACCTTGTTCGGCCCTAGACTTTCAGCGGAATTTGCTGGCCGTTCAGTAACCATCGACAGCCAGTTCTCCGGGCCGTTCAGCGCGTTGAAATCTGCATTGGACAGTTGCTGACCCGGTAGATTCAAAGCCAGGATTTTGACCCTCGGGTATTTCTCTCTTAAGCCAGTCCGCCATTTCTTCTCGGATGGCCTCCGCTGCCGCATGACCCACAATGAAGAGGTCATAGTGGTGAATGGAGCCTAATAGGACTCTCGCCTTCTCGTTGCCCATCACGGTGATTACACCGTATCCGTGTGATCGAAGCGGTTCGGCTGTGTCGTTGCCCAACCTCTCATCATAGGCGATATGAAAAATCCGTGTAGTGGCCCACCACTCTGCCTAAGGCACATTCATCTGCGCGACGATCTGGCGCGTCTTTGCATCCGCTGCAAAACACTCGTTGCTCGTGCGTTTCGCCAACTCTCGCAGCGTGAGCAGACTAAACTCCAAGTCAGACACAGCGGTAATCCTCCGTGCCGAGCCACTTGGCATGACCTCGAATATCTCGCATGCCGCTGCATGATGGCTAGCTCGCTCGAAACCTAGATCACGAGACGGAACCCGTTAAGGTCTGGTCTTTGACAGTTCTTCGACTCAACTCCGCAAGCTCAAATCCGGCTAACTCCGCTTGGCCGCGAACATCACCTTAAAATGAGGCCCCAGTGAGGTTCTCCCTAACAACGCTAGCGCCTATGCGGCTTCTGCCACTTCTCAACGCGAACCTCAAGTCGGAGACCAACAGCAAATTTGCCTTCCCCTAGGGGCTGACAGTAAACCACCCGTCCCGGTAAATTTACTTGTTCCTCGGATGCATCCAAGCGCACGAGCTTACCCGGAGCACAGACCGAATCGGTAATCACCCGTGCGCCCCGAGGACTCACGTTCTCGGTGAATGCCTCAACTTTTGCGGTCGACGACCCGTCCAGGTGCAAAAGCCCTACGACTTCTGTCTTTGCAATCCGCTGCTCGAATCGGCCAGTCGGCATCCGCATCCTTCGCCCTCCCCGTCATTGCCTTTCTGCGGACGCCCGGGCTAGCCTTGGGCTAGCCTAGCTGGGTTCACAGGAAGGTAAAGTTCCGCCGAATTCTCTCGCCTTCCACCGCACAACCGACTAAACCGCGCATAGGAATCGCTTGTAAGCAGTTAAGGAATCCAGCGAGCACGCGAATTCTTTTTAAACACTCGTACACTTCTTGAGGTACGGGGGCAAGCCTGGCTGGCGGTGTGGGGGTTTCCACAAAGAACTCGCCCCCCTTGGTGCTCATCCGCAAAGTGAAGTATCAGTGGTACTGTGAACCGAAGGGTTAGCGCCGCAATCCGGGAATCACTGTAAATTACCTGCGGGGTTTCGGGGTATCGCTCAGTCGACGCTTTCAGAAGTCACTCTCGGCTTTCTTTGAACGGGGGGACGTTTCCATCGGGCCAGTAGGCGGGATGGGATGCGTTGCCGGTCATTTTCGGCGATTTGATTCAGGAGTGAGCCAGTCTCTCCAAGGAGATACCGCGATAGAAGATTGCTCACGGGATTCCTCCTTTTCTCTGGCCGGCGGGCGTTTGTAAAAAAGACTCTCGATGATGCTGGTCGCGCAGGGCCTCGGTACCACCGGCGCGGGTTGTAGAGAGCGCCGCAACGGCGTTGCCATACTCAAGGCACGCCTCCAAATTGGCGCGGAGAATGAATTTATGGAGGAATCCGGCATTGAAACTGTCGCCCGCGCCAACCGTGTCCACAGGCTGAACCGGCATGGAAGGTACACGGAATTGATCTTTGCCACGCCTGGCCATTGCGCCTTCCGGGCCGCATTTGATCACCACAATCGGAACTAGCTGCGCTAGCACGTCAAGCGCGCTTTGCACATCCGCTGTGCCGGCGAGCTTGCGTGCCTCTCGCTCATTGGGCAAGAAGATGTCAACGCTCTTCAGAGCGGACTTAACGTCGTCAGCCCAAAGATCTTCGGGGTCGTCGTTGGTATCGAGTGAAGTAGTGAGTCCTGACTTTTTCATTTGCGAAAAAAGATCGGGGATCCTGGGTCGGAGTCCGCGCAGAAGAAAGAAGGAAGAAAGATGAAAGTGAGAGGCGCTGCGGAGATAGTTCAGATCGAGGTGGGCAAATTGCAAGTCCAGTGTGGTTCCCAAATAGGTGAGAATCTGGCGCTGCTTCGAAAGAGGAAGAATTACGGTGACGCCGGTGGTTTTGCCTGAAAGAACTTTTACGCCGGAAATATCCACGCCGCTCTCTTGCAGGCGGTCCACGCAGAAGTTGCCTAGAGGATCGCCGCCGATGCAGGAAGTGAAACCAACGCGGCTGCCCAGGAGCGAAATGTTGTGGGCAAAGATTGCCGAAGAACTGCCGAGAGTTATCGCAAAAGTTTCGGCCAGGTGTTCGCGTTCGGGTTCGAGTGTTGCGGGCAGGCCGTACAGAATCAGGTCCGCGTTGAGTTCGCCGACGACGCTAATGTCAAAGCGCTTCACCGCGCAGTCTCCTTTTTCATGACGCGCTCGACGCGAACACTCGGCTCGAAGCGCGAAACATCTTCTTTTTTAATGCGAGCCGGAAGCGGCGCGAGGCAATTGGCCGCTCCGCAAGCCACCGCCAGAGCCAGGCTGCGTTCGAAGGGAAGGCCCGCCGCAGTGGCGAATGCAAAACCGGCAAGAGCCGAGTCGCCGCAACCAACTGTAGATTTAGCGCGCAACGGAGCGGTCCAGACATGAACTGCAGGCTCATCGTGCTGCCGAATTCCGACAATTCCACGGTCGCCCAGACTGATCGCTGCAGACTTCGCGCCGCACCCCAACAGTTTCCGCACCGCCTCACCTGCAGAGAGGGGGTCATTTACGACAATCCCGGTGACGCTTCGCTCTTCTTCGCGATTGATCTTGACGAAGTCCGGGCCGGCGGCCAGCGCTTCCCCCAAAGGTGAGCCGCTGGTGTCGAGGAATGCGAGGCAGCCGGAGGCTTGGGCCAATTTCAAAAGCACGGCAGAGGCTTCCGCGGGAACACCCGGAGGCTGGCTCCCGGAGATTAGCACAATTTTCTTGCTCGCTATTCGCTGAAACTCATTGGCGCAAGTTTTTTGAAATTCGCACCACTCGGACTGTGCAATCGTTCCTCCGGGCTCAAGGATTTCGGTTACCGTGGCACGAGTATCCACGATTTCGAGGTTGACGCGAGTGCATTGGACTGTGGGCACAGAGACTGCTTCGATTTTCAACCGGCGAAGCCCTTCTATTAATTCGTTTCCCGTTGCGCCACCGGCAAAACCAATCCACCTAGGATTTGCCCCTAAACCTTGGAGCGCCATGGCTACATGCGCGGCCTTGCCCCCCGGCGTGCGATGGACTTCGGAGACGCGATTGACGCGTCCGACCTGGAATTCATCTAGCACCAGTCGCGTGTCGATGGCAGGATTCAAGCTCACACAGAAAAAAAGGGCGTTCTGACCGCGCGGACCTGCCTCTGACTTATTCATTGGCGGGATACTTTTCCAACCAAGGCGTGGCATGCCGCAGGCTCGCGTTGACGGCTCGGATGTTCGCCACTCCGTCGGTTTCCAGCCATTTTTGAAGGGCCTCCGCTCCACCGCGGACAAAAACGCCTACCCCGTCCTTCCACGTGGCGCGTCCACAAAGGACGCCGCAAAAATGAACGCCGGCCTCGGAGGCAAGCTCGAGAGCTTCGTTGAACACGCGATTGCTGACGCCCGCGGAGAGAAACAGAAATGGTTTTGCGGCTGCTTCCGCAGCGCGGCGAAAAAGATCGAGAGCGTCCTTGCGGCTGTGCACAAACGTTCCGTCACAAGCCGAAGAACCTTGAACGTAAGCCATGGTTACGGGAACTCCCACTTTCAAAACATCCACACAATAGCGGGGTTGCGAAAATTCCTTCATAGCGCTCGATAGGACTTCCGGCTTGCAACGCGCAAATTCGCGGCTTTGATCCTCCACGCCAGCCTGATAAGGAACAATTTCAAGAAAAAATGGGACGTCCGAGCCGGCGCATTCCCAACCGACACGCTCCACCCAGGCACGCTTGCGATCCATGATTTCCGGCGCATCCGAAAGCGCATAGTACAGCAAGACCTTGATGCACTGCGCGCCGGCGTCAAGCAGCCGGCGCACGGACCAGCCTTCCAGCAACCGGGGAATGCGGCCGGGAACGCTGGGATCATAGCCGCTGACTTCGTAGGCCATCAGAAGTCCTGAAGTGGAGGCGCGCTGCGCAGCGGCGGGCAAACCGTATTCGGGCTCGAGAAGCACGGCGCTGGCGTGCGGAGAGAGCGCGCGCACGACGATGGACTTGAATTCTTCCACTTGTTCACGGGGGACGGCTTGTTTCTCGATTTTCAGCTCCGCGGAGAACAGTTTTCGCAGCGCGTCGCGCTGGTCGATGGCAAGCGCCGCAATAACTCCGCGAGGATCGGAAACGAATTCGAGTCTCTTGCGCTTTCCGGGGGACAGCTTCACTTCGATTCTCCGTTCGGGAGTGGCTTGCAGCTCAAATGCTTTCTCTTGCGAAAAAGGGGCGAACTTTCGTCCGCCCCTTCCTGCTCATGCTAATTGTTTGCGTTTCCGCGAACTAGAACGTAATCCTCAGCCGCAGGCGCACGCGCTCAAAAGGTGAGCCGCAAGGCGAGTTGAATGACTCGCGGATCGTGGCCCGGGGCGTTGATAATGCCAAATGTGCCGCAATCCACACACGTATCCGGATCGCCCATACCAGTGCGGTTAAAGACATTGAACATGTCCGCGCGGAACTGAACTCCGACTCGTTCTGTTATCCGCGTGTTCTTCACAATCCCAAAATCCTCGCTAGTGTGGCCTGGTCCCCGAGTGTGCGGCAGGAAACCGGGCGAATTGCCAAAACGAAGAGCGAAGGAGTTGACGGGAGAACGAGGTGGCGTCGCAAACGCAGCGGGGTTCAGGTACTGCGTCCCGTTGACGATGTCCAGACCGTGCGTGGGCAAGGTCTGAGGGACTCCGGAGATAACATCTGCGCGCAACCCGCAAGATGCCGCGCCACATGAGCTAGCAAAAGAAAAAAAGCCGGGGGAGAAGGACGAGAAGATAACCAGCGGATCGCCGGAGGAGTAGTTCTGGATTGCCGTAAGCTGCCACCCAGAAACCAGGCGGTCGACTGGCCCGGCAGTGTTCAGCCATTTCCTGCCATGCCCGAACGGCAACTCATAGATCCAGGTGAGTTTTAGGAATTGAGGGAAATCGAAGCTGGCGATCGCTTTCTCCGCCTTGCGGTTATAAAAGTCCTGAACCACCTGACTGCCAGAAGCGGAAAGGGCACTGTCCGTGTCCGTGAGAGTCTTGGACCAGGTGTAGGCGGCTATGAAGCTCAAGCCGTGCCGCATAGTTTTGCGAGCCATGAGCTGGAGAGAGTGGTAAGTGGAATTTCCTATGGTCGGATAGTTGTTGACGAGGCCCTGAAACTGAGGAAAAGGCTGGATGGCCGCAGCCACGGACGTGTCGTAGTTGTTGTTCTCAAAATCAGGATACGGCAGGCCGGTGACCCCAAGCTGAGCGAGCATGGCCGCTGAATTCGGGAAGTCGGCGGTGTCACAGTTGCTTAGTGCACAGGCTAAATCCTCGGTCAAGTAATCGCCCAGGCCTAGAAACTTTGTGGGCGCCTGGTTGAATGAGGAGCCAAAGTAGCCATTCAGAAGGCGTGTGCCTTTCGAGCCCACATAGTCGGCCTGAAGCAGGACGTCGTAGGGCAGCAAATACTGAAATCCGGCGCTCCAGTTCTGGGCATACGGCTGTGCCGCAGCATTCCTGGGCATGAAGTCGATAAATTGTCCGTTAGCCGATGCCGGATCACGATTAGGCAGTGTTGGTCCCGTATACGGAGGAACACCTACCTGTGCCAGCGCTGGCAAAGGAGCCGACTTCAGGGTCGACAAGTAGGTCGCTGGATCTTGGGGAAATCCAGTTGGAGATGATCCCTTGTTCAAATTCACAGCGCTGTTGAACCCGAAAAGGTTTTGGCTGCCAAAATTGTTTTCGATAGGAGGACCGTAGGAGATTCCGTAACCGCCACGAAAGACTAGATTTTTGTAGATCTGGTAGGCCAGGCCGAAGCGCGGTCCTACCTCTTTGAAGTACCAATCCTGGAAGGAATTGCGGTGGATGCAGGTTGAGCAACTGCCCAGGAACACCAAGGCTCCGGGAATGTTGTCGGCGCCAGGATTTGGCACGGTTGGGTCGAATCCCGACTCGCGGTTCAGCACTTCTCTTTGAGGCACTGGAATCTCCCAGCGGAGCCCAAGATTGAGAGTTAGTTTGGGTGTGGCTTTAAAGTCGTCTTGGGCAAAAAAGGCATATACGCCAGCGCGATAGCCAGGCTCGGTGGTATAAATGGAGCGGGTGCCGCTCTGCACGGCCCCGAGGATGAAGCTGGCAAAAGGATGACCAGTCGACGAAGTAAAGAGGGGAAGCGACGTCTCGCGATCGGTGAAAGAGAAACTGCCCGAGAGTTGACCGGGCTCAAAAGTGTTGTAACGATAGCGGCGAAACTCTCCGCCAAACTTCAGGCTGTGCTTGCCGCGCAAATAGCTGAAGGTATCTTGGTAAACGTAACTCTCGGAAGGGTCGACGTTCTTGCATCCCACGCCGAAGAGCGGAGTAACCTGAACATGGCCGCTGAATTTCATGGGCGGGAAGCAGTCGTTGGGAATGCCAGGAATTCCCAACTGCGGAGTGAATTTGGCGTTATCGGTGATGTTGTTCTTGTTTTGAAAACGGTTGTAGCCCACAGAGAATTCATTCACGCTGCGGCTGCTGATCGTCCATGCATGGGCGATGCGCACTTGCGGACCACCCACGATCTGTCGCTTAACGGGGTTGATCGGTTGTCCGGGAAAGGGCAGGAATGTCCTGCTGTTGTTCCTGTTATACCGGTCTCTCTTATTCCAAGTAAAGGACCCCCAAAGCTTTTGCCTGCTCGTGAGGACGTGATCGATTTTGCCGGTATACGCATTCCGAGAGAGTATTGGGCAGCAGCCGTTGAGTCGGAAGGCGTTATTGATGTTTCCTGGCAACGAAGGGTCAGGAATCATGGGGAGGAGAACAGATGTAGCATTACTGAACTCAGCGGCAGGGATAATGTTTAAGTTGCCGCCCGACGAAAACGGATCGCGGATTACGGCGTCGGCGTTCGCAGTCAAACCGGTCTTAGTGTCAACTTGCCCTGCAGTCACATTGCGCGTGGTTGTCGGGTCGTAGATCTCATTGCTAAAGACGGGTCGACCTAGCGCGTCAGTGCCGACCTGGGATCCCAACCAGGAACTGAAATCGCCGCTCTTCATCGCTGCTGTCGGCAACGTCATCTTGCCCGCGAAAGCAAAGCTTCGGAAGCGATCGCCTTCGTAGTTGAAGAAGAAGAAAGTGTGATCTTTTCTGATCGGGCCCCCGATTGTTCCTCCGAAATTGTTTTCCTTCTGATTGTCCTTGGGAGGGCCAAACACACCTGTGGCGTTAAACACGGGGTTCTTGTTGTATTCAAAAAGCGACCCATGAAAATCATTGGTTCCTGATTTATAACTGAAATTAGCGATGCCTCCGCCTGTCTCGCCGAACTCCGCAGAGTAATTGGACGTCTGCACCTTGAACTCGCCAATTGAGTCTGTTCCAGGACTGAACTCATCCAGGCTGCCTCCGCTGAGGTCGTAACGGCCAATGGTTACGCCGTCTATGAGAATTTCATGGCTGAAGAGCTGGCCGCCGTTGATCGACCCCGAAAAAGTACCGCCCGCGGTTCCCGGCAAGCTGGTGAAGATGAAAGTCTGGAGTTGGCGTCCTCCATCACCAACTTCAATGGGCAGCGTCTCAAATTCTTGCGGGCTCACGGAAGAGCTTACTTCTGCGGTGGAGGGCGTGAGCAACGGCGTGGCGGACGCTACTTCGACTTCTTCAGATTGACTGCCCACCTGCAGCGTCACGTCAACCGTAACCACCTGCGCGACCGGCACGAGAATCTGGTCGACTACTTCTGTCTTGAAACCTTGCTTTTGTGCTTCCAACCGGTAAGTGCCAGGAGGCACAGCCACCCTGTAATAGCCGGCGCTGCTGGTGGTGGCTGGCCACTTCACTCCGGTCTCGACGTTCGTAATCGTGAGCGGGAGATCGGGAACTGCGGCGCCGCTCGAATCCGCTACTGTTCCTGTGATGGCGCCAAGATTACCCTGCCCGTGGATCGTTTTGGTTGCCGAAATTAGGATTGTCAGGAGGACGCAAACCCATGCAGCTGTGCGCTTCAAAGGACACCTCCAAGGAACTGCCGCCGCAAGGATGTAGCACAATAGGAAAGCAAACACAACAACAAACAAAAAATAAAGTGGGCAAAGAAAGAAGACGAAAACATTGGCAGCCTCAATACTTTCGTTTACTTTGACTGGCAGGCCGGAAGGACCGTATACTTGCCACCAATGGAAAATCCCGCATGAGCCCTAAAGCCCGCCTTTTGACAGAACAGCGGCGCCGAAACCTTCTGGATCTTGTCGATCAACAAGGCCAAGTCACCGTGGCCGATATGGTGAAGCGCTTTGCAATTTCGGCAGTCACGGTCCGCAGCGACCTGGATGCGCTTGCTTCCCTGGGAGCCGTGGTTCGATCCCATGGCGGAGCGGTTCGGCGGCTGGAAGCTACGCAAGACTACCCGCTAGGCACCAAGGAAACTCTGCACAGGGAAGAAAAGATTCGGATTGGAAAAGCAGCCGCCGAATTGGTGCAACCCGGGGAGACCATCATTCTCGATTCCGGTACGACCACAGCGGAAGTTGCGCGGCACTTGAAACGCATGAAGACGCAGCCCCTCACGGTCATCACCAATGCATTGAACATCGCCATGGAACTGGCCGATTTGCCCGGCGTTTCCCTGATTATGATCGGCGGATTGCTACGCCCGGTTTCTTATTCGTTCGTAGGACCGCAGGCCGAAGCGATGATGAACGAGTTTCACGCGGACCGGCTCTTCCTCGCGGTCGACGGTTTCGACTTAGAGAACGGCCCTTCGACGCCCGATGTGCTTGAAGCCCAACTCAACAATGTGATGATCCGTTCTGCGCGCGAAGTAAATGTGATTACGGACTTCAGCAAATTGGGCCGCCGCAGCGTTTCGAGAATAGGACCTTTCGATCGAATCCGGCGTTTATTTACGGACAACCGAGCTCCTCAGGAATTCACGGAGGGGCTTCGTAAGAGGGGCATCGAGGTCATTGAGGTTTAGCTTGAGGTGTAGCTCCCGCGAGTGCCAGGCGGCTGAGGTAATGGGACATGCGGGTTTCCGGCGCACGTAATGCTTCCCGCAGCGACGCGTCTCCTTTCTGCGTTTCTCCGAGCGCAATTTGCAAAACTCCCTCGGTATACAGCCACCAACCCGGTGAACTATTGGTTTGCACATTGGATTCTGCTTGCAACGAGGCGGCATTGAGACGCGCCTGCCATTGCGTTGAATCATAGCCATCGACCTTCCGAGCGGAGGCCCACGCCCAAACCATGTCCGAGGATCCGTCCGCTTGAGCGGCGCGGCGGTACAATTCATCCGCGTCCTTCTTTTGGCCGCACGCTAGCGACACCTCGCCAAGCAAAAAGTGACTTCGCGCCGAATCCAGAAATGGGGCGAGCCCGTCTTGCGTAAACGCCAAGCCGTTCACGGGAGAACCCAGGGACTTCGAAACGGCGAGAGCATCTTTGCAATGGTTTGTTCGCGCAAGTGTCAACGCTCGCTGCAAGTTGACCTCGACCCACACTTGACGAACATTCGTGCCGCCTTCTTCGCGTCCAAAGAAGCGGTTCTTGAACAAATCCATGGCCGCTTCATAGTTCCCTTCTTCCGCTCGATTCAAAGCAAGCTCGTACACCAGAGACGTGGGCATGCGGCTCAAATCGGGATAGCGCTCGAGTATTTTCACCCGCTCAGTTGCGGATTTTCCAAGCAGCGTCATGGCCACCACTGCTCCCGAATAATTCACATTGTTCCAAGGATCGTTCGCGATTCCTTCTTTGAAGGCATTGGACGCGGTGGCGAATTCGTGTTTTATGTTGAGCAATGCGAGCCCGGTGCTTGCTTGCAGGACTGGTATTTTGGGATTTAGGTCGCGGGCGCGATTCCATTCGGAGAGCGCCGCATCCGTCTGGCCGCGTGCAAACCGCCACGTTCCGAGAAGATAGTGCGCAGTTGCATCCCTTTCATTCCTTCGAATGGCGGCGCGCAGGGCCCGCTGCTCTTCGATGCGGCTCGGAAAAATGTACAGGGTCGAAAGGCGCGAGGCTTGCGCATCGTCCTTTTCCGGAGACTCGCCAGCTTTCTCGCGGCAATATCCGCGAAAGTAGACAACCAACGGATGGTTCTGGGGCGCGACGGAGCCAGGTTCAGCCTGATCGGCTCTTACGGAAGGATACTCTCGACCTAGAACTTCTACTGCTTTTCGGTAGAGTCCCAAACGCGCGTATTCGTAGGCGATGTTCAAAAGGCGATAAGGGTCGCCAGCCAAATGCGCAAGGTCTGGATTTCCAAGCTCTTCGCGGAGAAAATTGCTCAAGGGAAAGCGCGCGAGGCGCTCGCGTGCGAGCGTTTCCGCTTCTTTGGTTTCTCCAAGCGCCTTGTGAACGGCTGCCAGTTCTTCCACAGCACGCAAATCTTCGGGAGCGGATTGCAAACTCAGCGTCAGCAACTCTTTGGCTTGTTCTAATTTGCCAGCGCGCGCCTGCAATTCCGCAAGACGGACTGCGGCCGCGGCCCGAAAGGCGGGCAACCGCAGAGCTTCGCCGTAAACGTCAGCCGCCTCCTCCTCTCGTTCGAGCCCCTCATACGCAATTCCAAGATAGTAGGAAATTTCTGTGTCGCTGGTGTTCCGGTCATGAACCTCAGCCAGCAGCGGGATCGCTTCCTCGAAGCGATTCAGGCTGGCGTTAAGTCGTCCTGCGGCTTTAAGTAATTCAAAGCTGCCCGGAAATTTCTGCAGAGCCTTCTCGTAAGTCTGGTCGGCGGCCAGGACGTTACCGTTTAACTCTTCATCTTTCCCCAATTGAAGCCAGTCGTCCGCAGTTCGCCCGCTCTCTTCGGGAATCTTGTAGGAAACCTGAGGGCCGAGCTTGATCTGGGATTCCGGCATCCAGTCATATTGGCCTTCGGTCTGCCTCAGCAGAACGGCGCCGTCACGATTCTTGAGTTCGAATGTGAGGCTTCCCGCGCCGGTGGGAATCGTAACTTCTTTTTTCCAGACACGCTCGGGGGCCAAATCCTCTTCTTCCTGTAGCAACGAAGTAGTCCCGTTTAGGATGGAGATCGCCGCTGCGGGTATTTTCCGGTTGGCATTGAATGCGACGTGCAAAATGCCATTATTTCGCTGTAAATGAACTACGCCTGCCAGGTTGGCGCGCGAAATGCCGCCCGTGTCGCGCACCGGCATCCAGTACTCTGTAAAGGAGATTCCTTGCCGGGGCTCTAGGAAGCCGTACGTCTCCTGGTTGCGGAAGAGACCTGCTTGCAGCTCGACGTACGCGCTGTCGTTGTCCGAAAGAGCCTTGCGCCAATCGAGGCCATCCGGGTCCACACCCCACGACCAGATTTTCTTGGCGGGCACTTGCAGATACTCAGCAAAGTGCGCTGTGCCAGTGTTGGTGTGGGGATTCCACACTCCCATGAAATCTTCCCGGCTTCCATGCGTGAATAAGGATACGGGGCCATCCGTCTGATTTCGAATGACGCTCAGATCCTTACCTTGCGCATCAATAGGCCAACGCTGCACCTCAGCAAATCCGTGCGCGGCGGCAAAGCGCTGAGGATATTGGATTTGAGAGTCATGCCAAACTTGCACTCCCGCATTGTTCCACCAATAAAAACGATGGCGAACGTCGCTGCGGTTGCTGAGAGTGACGCGCTGCTCCAATACAGTGGAGCCCGCGCGCAGAGTCAGTTCCACCATCCATTCCATGCCATAGACTCTGTCGATGTTGCCTACGGTCGTCGAGGCGCTGCCGTCCGGATGTTCCGCGAACGCGTAGTTCACCGGCGACATCGAGACCCAATTGTGGGAAACAGGAAAATTGAACTCAACGCCAAAGGCCGCCCACGCACCTCGATAACCGATTCGAGCTTTCCTGATCGACGGATTCGCGTAGAACATCGGTTGCCCGCTGATTTTGTCGACGCAGGTGTAAAGATGGCCGCCCATATCCGGAAGCACGGAACATTTCAAGTACTCATTTTCGAGATAGACGGCACGCCACTCGTGTTCCGCGCGCGTGTTGGTGATTTCGTTTCGAAGAGTATAGGGATAGTTGAAGCGGCCAGTCGAGAATTGATCAAAAGGAGGATTCGGGTCAGGCGCTCCCTCCTCGTAGGTCGGGAGCTTCAGGACGCTTTCCCACACGCGCACTTGCCCGCAAGTCGGTATCGAGAAAACCAGCAAGAAAAGGAAAGCAGGGGCCCAGCGCCCGGCTCTCACCCCGGAGAGAGAATTTCGCGGGCACGTATTTATGACCATCTGTCCCTCAGCATTTATTTATTCGATTTCCCGTTCTTGCGTGGGGCGCTGCCGTCGCGATCCAAGGGGTGTTTCATGAAGGAAGCATGCAAGGGAAATTTTTCCACCACGCGATTGATAATTCCTTCTTCCGAGGGAGAATCGGGAAGAAGACCTTCTTCCAGGCAGCGGAAGAAAGCTAAAAGCTGGGCTACTACGACATGAATCGCCAAGTCATCATCCTCGCCAAGTTCACTCAATCCGCGGCACTCGATAACCTCATCGCCATTTCTTACCGCGGAATCCGGGATGTTTTCACCGACGATGACCTTAAGCAGCCCAAGTCTCTTGCGATCCAACTCGCGCAGCAAATCCAATTCATAGGCGCGGATGGTGCGATCAGACGATAGGTGACAAACCACAAGCGTGTCGTCGTGCACGTAACTCATGGGACCGTGACGAAAGCCCAGGTACGTTTCGCAAACGGTTGTCACGCGCCCCGCCGTTAGCTCCAGCATTTTCAATGCTGCTTCGCGCGAGGCTGCGAAGCGCGACCCGCTCCCAAGAAACACCGCCCGCCGAAAGTCTGCGGCTCCAATCCTTCCCAGCGTATCGAACTTCGACCGGAGCAATTCGCTCGCAATTTGGCCGAGCCTCTCGCACAATGCTCGATACTCATTCGCTCTCTCGAGCATTCCCAGGAAACGTACAGCCAGCAGCAAGTTCGTGAAGCTGCTGGTCATCACCAGGCTCTTATCAAGCGTTTCGCTAGGAAGGGTGATGACCCGCACGTTCTTGGTTTCATGCCAGGCCCGGGCTAGTCTTCCATGCTCGTTGCACGTGACCACAATGTGCCGAATTTGCGGCTCCGTGCTCAGCAACAGTTCAACGGCGCCGCTGCTCTCGGGGCTGTCGCCCGACCTCGCCACGGAAACAAGCACTCCAGGCCTGCCGGGAGGAAGCGCTTTCCCGCCGTACATTAACAACGCCCCACCACTGATGGATTCCGTAGGGATGCCGAGCGCATTCTGCAGAGGAAAACGCACACATTCCCCAGCATACTCCGAACTGCCAGAGCCAGTGAGCGCCAAACTGTGAATTCCCTTCAGGTCTTCGTTCAGGCCATCGCGTGAATCGAGCATGCGATCGCAAGTGCGCAGCCAGGTCCATGGCTGCTGGCAGATTTCACGAATCGTGTGGAAATAACCAAGCCGACGCTGCTCTTCTTCGGAATGCCCAAATAATTCTGTTGCTTTCGCCTGGTCCTTTGCCAAGGCCCGTTGCCATTCGTCTTGCATCAATGAGTGTGCGTCGTCCATACAATTCTGCGGTTCCTTCTGACCTCCAAACCTAGTGCTAATGTCCGGGTTGGAGTTGCGGAGTCATGATATCGATCGGGCGATCCTCTCCGTCCACCGAACCATACCAAACGCCGCCGCCGAAAGTTGTGATGTAAACCATTTTCGCGTTCTCGGGGTCGGGGATGACGCGATGTCCCCACTTGAAATTGAAGCCTGGTATGCGCGTCCAATGCTCGCCCCGGTCGGTGGACATCCAGGCCGAAGACTCAAACCCCGCAGCATAAAGTAGGTTCGCATCCCGCGGATCTATCGTGACGTCGTAGATGTGGCGATCGCGTTCCAGCACCTGCCTCCAGGTCTTGCCTGCATCTTCAGACAAGAAGATGCCTCCACCGTCGCCGTGTTCGCCTTTATCCCGAGCCCACGCCGCTAGATAGAGGCGAGCCGGCGTGTTCGGATCCACTAACAGTCCATTTGGGCCATTGCTTCCTTGCGGCATGGCTACCGGTGTCCAGTGTTCAGCCCCATCCGCAGAACGATAAATCGCTCCGTCGCCGTCGTTTCCAATGCTTCCGTCTTCCGAACGCCGTGCCACTAAAACGTAGAGCGTTCCCTTGGAGTCCCTCACGATTCTCCAGGCAAAGGGTTCTTTCTGGACGATCCCTGCATTTTTCAGCGTCCAGTTCTTTCCGCCATCCGTGCTCTTGTAGACGCCGCGCCCAAACGCCGCAACATACAGAACACGCGCGTCCGGCGGGCTGGTGGGATCCAACAGAATATGCGTAGCCGCCGTTTGCTCCATGCCATGATTGGATTTTGTCCACGTGCGACCGCCGTCATCGCTGCGGCAGACTCCGCCGCGATAGTCCAGAACCGCTTTTCTCCTCCACATCTTCGGCCGCGGTAAATCATGCGTCCAGCTATTAACACTCCACACCCGCCCCTTCACTGTGGGGTCAAATACAATCCAGTACGTCGTATTCATCCACTCTTTCGGCACGCCTCGCGTCGAACTCACCCAGGATTTTCCGCCGTCTTCGCTGCGGAAAAGGCCTATGTCGGTTGTGGAGATGAACTGCCGATTGTGATCGAAAGGGTCAAAGTGATAGCCGTAGGTGCTTGTAACGTCGAGCCCCATACTCACCCATCCGTTTCCCTCTGCCTTTCGCGAATATACGGCGACCCAATTTGCGCCGCCGTCGGTCGTGCGCATGGTTCTGCCCAAGTCTGTCCCGTAGCTGACGTTGGCGTCCTGGTCAGCCACCGTGAGCGCCAGCGGATTCTCTCCCCAATCCGTCCCAAACCGTTCGGTGATCCAGGCGTCGTGAACATTGGCGCCCGGTTCTGCAGTGGGACTGCTGTCTTCTTTCCAAACCAGGATCCAAGTTCGCCCGGCGTCTGCCGTCTTAGCGACACCAAGCCATTTCACTCCACCTTCTTCCAAGTCCTTGTAGGAGACATAAGCCGTATCGGGGTTATGGAGACTCGTTGCGAGGGCCCGCAGCTTTGCATTTCCCGGCCCCAAATTCACTTTCCGCCAGGTTGTGCCTTCGTTGTCGGACACAAATGCCGTCTCATCACCAATCGTATAAATGACCGCCTTTCCGTCCTTAGTGAAGCCCGCGGAGATATCCGTGATTGTGTTTACAGGAGGCGCGGCAATCTTCTGCAAACCAGACGGCGTTTTCGCCGCAATAAAATGCGCGCCGGCCATGAGTAGTATTCTCCCACCTGCCGGAGAACTTGGATTCACCCACACTCTTTTGGCCACTTCGGGTAAGTCTGCTTCCTTTGTCCAACTCTGTCCCCCGTCCCGGGAAACAAAAAGACCAGACGTCCCCTTTCTTCTATCGCCTGCGGTCACATAAAAAATCTTGGAATCGACAGGATCAATGGCCATGGCCGTTATGCTGCCTAGCGGGTTGGGCTCAGCGAGGATCTCTTCGTCGGAATGATCGGAGCTCATTTTGAGGCCCGTTATCGAAGAGGGCTTCGGATAAACCAGGTTCCAGGTCGCCCCTTGATCCTGGCTCCGCCACAAACCGACGGATTGCGCGTAGAGCGTGTTCGCATCCAAGGGATCAAAAACAAAGAATTGCACGACACCCCGTAGATTAAACATGCGCCAGGACTTGCCGCCGTCATGGGTGATGTAGGCGCCGGTCATGTCACAACTGGCGAGGACCGTATTCAGGTCATGCGGACTGACCGTCGGGTGAAACATGGCTCCTCCACCTCCCGGCCCGATAATCCTGAAATTACCGGGGCGGGGCGTGTCGCCATTGCCGTTGGCCAGGAGGAGGAACCCCAGGAGCGCGCGGAGAAAGAAAAGCGTCATCCTTTTCCTTTGCTTTCCTTATCATTTGTTTCGCTTTCTTTCTTGGCAGAATCCCGCTGCTTTGTCAATCCCTTTCGTCTCTTTCCGCTCGAAAATGCCTCAGATTTTGATTTGCAAGAGCCGGGCAGCATTCTCGTAGTAGACCTTCTTGAGAATCTCATCCGGCAATCCCAATCCATAAATCCGCCACCGCCCCTGCGGCGGAACCGGCGCCGGGGCGTAATCGAAATACTCGTCCTCGGTTTCCAGAAACCGGTAATAGATTTCATACAACTTGTCGGTGAAGATTTGCTGGGGCGTGTCGGTTCCGTGAGGAACGGCGTCGGTTCCAAATAAAATTCGATCCTGATATTTCTCAAAAAACTTCCTGGCCATGCGCGGTTGGCGGCCAAGCTCCCCGATGCGAGCGGCCATCTCCACATGCATGTTAGGAAAGCGATCCATACATTCCGCCACGTAGGGGAGATTTTCGGCATCATTGCCCACATGAAGCACAATGAACTGCGTCTTGGGATGGCGTTCCAGAACACGGTTGCGCGCTTCCAAAATTTCAGCGTTACTTGGAAAATCCTTCCCATAGAATGACCAATCCGGATGATTGTTCAGTTCCTCAAAGCGCTCGTTGAAGCGGTCGATGGGCAGAAAGAAAGCCTCCGGATCGGAAACGTGGATCCCCACAGGAATACCCAGCGATCCGCACACCTCCCACATGGGATCGAAACGTTTGTCATCCACCTTCACAAGCGGCCCCGTCGAGATTTTCTCGCGCAAGTACAATCCCAGAGTTTTTAGGATTTTCAATCCGCGTGCCCCTGCTTGGTGAGCGCGAACAATTTCGTCAGCTTGAAATTGGCTATATCCCGGTTGATTCGTACGCTCCCACCAGGGCTCCGTAAAGGTTAGGAAGCGGTCGGGATGAGGTGTCTGAAACTTTCTTATCGCCTCCTGCAATCCCTTCCCAACCCCACCTGTGAGATTGACCATGATGCGAAGGTTTTTCCGGTCCATGAGTGGCAGCACGTCCTCGGCCGTCGCGAAATATTGCATTTCCTCGCCGATTCCCACGCCTCCGGCGTGTTTGGCGACTGACGAAAGGTGGGTGTGAATATCTATGACGGGATAGCGCGACCGTAGCACTTTCGTTTCACGCACATGCAGCATGCTGCGTGGTTCAAAATTCCTGAGCAGTAGGGGCTCCCCGGCGTTGTCCCCTTCGATCGTTGGTGAGACAACGTTTCCGGCCGAAATTCTGCCTGCCGCCAAGAGCACTCCAGCACTTTCCAACAGCCGACGCCTTCCGATTGCGCCCATGAACCCTCCTCGTCCGAACTCCCGACGCTGCTTTCGTTTCGTTTCTTTTATATCGTTTACTTTCGGTTGTCAAAGTGCGATAAAGCGGCAGGAGATCGGCTGATGGTTGCCTTCCGAACTGCATTTTGGCTCGTTGCAGGCGCGGCTGCGTTTGCGGCTCTCGCCGAGTCTCACGCACGCCAAGCCGCCAACAGGCCTGAATCAACCTACCTGAGCGATATGCAACTCGAGGCCCGACGTTCTTCTGTCGAATTCTTGCCGGATGGTGAGGTGTCGAAACCTCCGTGGAGGCACGCCAAATGGACGGAATTTGACAACGATGCTTCGGGCAAGTTTCATTATCCGGAAGCAGCAACTCGCGTTGCGTCGGTTTGGACAGAAACGCACATCTACTTTGCGTTTTCCAGCCGTTACGATTCGCTGAATACTTATGAGGGCGAAGATCCGAAGCCCGAGCGCTGGCAACTTTGGGATCGTGACGTCGTTGAAGTTTTCCTGAACCCGCAACCCGAGCGTATGAATCATTATTTTGAGTTTGAGGTAGCCCCGAACAATCAATGGATCGATCTGGAAATCGACAAGACCAGGGACCCTTTTAACGACGCCTCTTGGAATTCCGGCTTCGAGCACGCAACTCGCATCGACGCGGAACATCATGTTTGGACCGCCGAGATGCGTATACCTCTCGCAGCGATGAATGTGAAACAACTGCGTCAGGGCACCGAGTGGCGAGTCAATTTTTTTCGGGCCGCGGGAAAGGGCGACGACCGACGCAAGTTTCTGGCCTGGAGCATTATTCCCGAAGGGAAGACATTTCACGTGCCAACTCGGTTTGGAATCCTGAGGCTGGCGGATTGGCCTGCCAAGCCGTAACGTCGCGATAGCGCGGTTGCTTAATGGATGTAGGCGCCCGACGGCAACAGATATTGGATCGGCCAGCTGCCGCGCCTTTGTTCCACAATTTCAGACCATTTCAAGATTTTCCGGTTTGGCTCGGACTGGAGGCTCATGCCGGGCAAGGTTTCGGCGATCGCGCTTGCGAGCGTATACGCTTCTCCCGCAGCGCTCACCACAACCACGTTCACATGCAACTTCTCGGCGGCAAACCTTCTTGCGATCTCCGCGTCCTCAATCATCTGGAGGAAATACGGCCTCCCGGTCAAAAGGGAGTTATATACATAATTCGCAAGGACGCCTGAAATCGGATTGACATAGGCGTGATCGAAGTCCAGCTCGCCCAGTAATGGATCATCCGGGGAAACCGCCGTGTAAGCCATTCGGGTCTCGCCGAGACCGCGAAAATCAAAAGAAATAATCTCGTAGCCCAGGTTCAGGTATCTTTCGATCTCGGGCCAGTCCTCCGCCGTCGCCTTGCCATTTTCCTGAAACCACAGCGCGACTCTTCGGTCGCCGCCGCCGGACTTATGAATGTACAGCAGCGGCATTTCCAGCTCCACGCTGTGATGCAACACATAACGGTCAATCGCGACTTCTCCAACTTTCGCGCTGCCGACACTTTCCCAGGTGATTTGGCGGTCTTGAGGCGGAGCGCCTCGGTATTCGTCTACCAGCCAATCCTTAACGCCGCTGTATTTCTCCCCGTAGTATTCCGCCGAGAGTTTCCGCGCGGTTCCCGTTTTGTGCCCGATATAATATTCGCGAATCAACCCCATCAGTGATCTTGCATCCCGGTAATCGAGTAGCACTTGCCCTGTCCGGGTGCATCGTAAGGATTCGTTGTCCAGTTCTTTTACGGGAGGAAGGCCGCTACGCACCGGCATCTGATTAAAGCGGTCGAGAAAGTCGAGCGCCGCTTGCTGATTCTCCGGCGAGTATTGATGCGAGTGGTAGCCCTCGACAAGCGCGATGCGATCTCCGTGGCCAAAGCGCGCGTACAGCTTTTGCAATTCGCGATATGTTTTGCGCGTGCCTTCGATAGGAACAAAATCGAGCACCGCGGCCGCCACCATCACCGGGCGCGGATACATCAGCAAGAGCAGCCCCGGATGGTCCACGCCGTTGGAAATCATGCCGAACAAATCCTGTTCGGGATCACTATCCGGATCGGCAAAAATACGGTTCGACATCCTCATGGGCAGGGCCGTGATATAACACGACGGCACCGCTAGTTTTATGCGCGGATCAAGCGCGGCGATTAGGGCGGTTTGCGTTCCGCCGCCACTTGTGCCGGTGATGCTGATTCGTTCGCCGTCCACTTCGGGCCGCGTAAGTAGATAATCGACGGCGCGGATGCCGTCCCATATTTCCCATCGCGCAAGATTTGCCCCGGCCAAATAAGCCAGGTTGCCCATCACTGCGTGTTCACCGCAAATCAAGTTGTAGCGGCTCTTTTGCGCTTTCTGATCCCAGAACTGACTCCGCTCGCCCTGCCCGATGGGATCCCAGGAAATCACCACATAGCCGCGGACTACAAGTCTTTGGCAAAGCGCCTGATAGTGGAATTTCCCATCCGCTGCATGCCCGGCGGGCACCAGCACCGCAGGGTGTTTGCTCGCATGATCATTTGGAACATACACGAGCGCCGTGACATACAGTCCCGGCAAACTTTGGAAAACAAGTTTCTCAATGGAGTAGCCGTCCATGGAAATCTTGCCGACGATTACTGGGTGCAGATCGGTCTTTGCAACGGGCAAACCACCAATCATTTCGAGGAGTTTTTGCCGAAGCTCATCTTGCGTCTTCAGCAGGCCCGCTTCGTCGCGGATGGCGTCCCAGGCTTTTTGGCGGGCCTCGTCTTCCTTCCACGCTTGTTCGGCTTGATACCGCAAGTACGGCGTGATGCGTGGCCCCGATGGGACAGGCTGTTTCAAGACTCGGAAAAACTCCGCTGGGGGAGCGTCGCTCGCGGGGAGCGAACAAACCGCGCTCGCGCCGGCTAGCAGCGCGGCCATGTATGCCCGGATCACTGCGTCTTCACCCTGAGCGAACCCATGGCATACCAGCCGTCTTCCTGACGGCCTTCCATCGCAAACCGAATTGCCGGCTTGCCAGTCCGGGGATCTAACATAGCAACTCGGACGTCGTAATCTCCTTCGGCCAGATTCTCCGGCAGATACAAGGTACCGTCGTAGACGGCATCGCCGGGAAGCCATTTGCGAATGTCCACGGGCACTGGAATTACCGTCGCCATCTTGGAAGACCGCAATTCAATGGCCAGCGTAAATTCTTTGTAGATCGGCGCAACTCCTTCATTCAGCCACCACATATGAACCGGCATCATGGTTCCGGGAATGACGACCCGAGAATATTCCAGCCGCCTCAGATTGAAGCGATAGCCGATCTTCTTCTGAAAAGTTTCGAATTGACTCTTCCATTCTGCCGGTATTGGCGCGGATTTGATGTTCACCGTGCTCACGTGCCAGCGCAGCGCTTGCTCGAGGATGTAATCGAGGTCGTACTCCCTTTCTTTCCACCCGGCCACCGTATAGCAAGTTTCCAGCGAAACGGGCCTGTGCTGCCAGACGTCTTGAATCCCCGCGCGCACTACCTGCTGTGGATAGATCTCCAGCATCTCCGCAGGAAAGTAGGGATTCGTGGAACTCGTTCGCATGTCACCGAGGCAATCGAGTCTCCACCCCGTGCCATGTTGCGTCCCGTAGGTGAGCGCTTGCTGCTCATCAAAATTCATTAGCAGCGTAGTTCGCGGAAAAGCTTCGAGCCAAATGTCAATCAACTGCTTCTGATATGGAAAGGCAGGCATGTAAGGGCTCCAACCTTCTCCCCAATAGCCCACGGAGGAAATGTCCACGCTGTCCAGATAAGGGTTACCGTCGTAGCGTTTTCCGGCTTCCGCGACAAGTTCGCCCCAATACCTCAGGTACAGCGGATCGCTGAAATCCGGCTGCCAGATTTCGCCGTCCTTGTCCGGGGGTTTGTTGGCGCGCCGCGCTCCCGAGTTCCGATACCACTCCGGGAGAGGGTCTTGGTTCGAATACGGCATCAGGCGAATCGCAAGCGTTTGTCCGTGCGCCCGCGCCTCCTCGAAAGCAAGGTCCACAATCTCCCAGTGAAACTTCCCGGGCTCCGGTTCGAGAACGTTCCAATACCAGCGGCAATAAGAAACAGACGCCCCGGGGAATTCCGGCTTCGTGGCCGCTTGCGGCAGTTTCGTCACTGGTCCTACCTCGGACCACTTCAAAGGCGGATTCAGTTCCTGCCCATTGAACCTTTGAAACGTCGTGATGCCCATTCCGGGATTTACGAGCACATTATGAATCGGCTTGGGCCGGACCACCACGACATTGGTTTGCGCGGCAGCTGAAAACTTAGTTGCGAGCGAGAGAAGGATCCAAGAACAACAAGCGCAGGCGATTTTTCCGGACAGCGTTCTACCGCCCATGTGGAACTTCAATGCCATCGATGGCCGAATCACGCCGAACTCTCCATTCTCTCGAAAAATCGTCGGAAGCACACTCTATCGCTCCACAGACATCGCTTCAATTCACAAATGAGTATGCTCTATTTATCTGGAAGGGAGAACGCCGCAAGCGTATCGGATACTTTTCCTCTAAAATATCCCCCTCCTCCGGCGGCGATCACCACAAACTGTTTGCCGCTTTTCTTGCCGAGGTAGGTGATTGGAGTGGCGTGCGCGCTGGCTTCGAGGTCGCTGACCCATAGTTGCTCGCCGGTTCTTGCATCGAAGGCGCGGAAGCGGCTGTCTGTTGTAGCTCCGATAAATACCACTCCGCCCGCGGTCACGATCGATCCGCCGAGATTTGGTGTGCCCGTCGTGGTTTTTAGTTCATCCACTCTCCCCAGCGCCACCTTCCAAACGATCTCTCCCTTATTCACGTCCACGGCATTCAATGTTCCCCACGGTGGCTTTTGGCAAGGCCACTCGTTTTCGTCCCAAAACCTTGCATATTCGCCGCCTTTGGCGCCTCGCCGAAATCGTTCCGGCGCGTCATCCGCTTGCGGCTGCATCGCTCCGACGGCCCCGAGCTCGTTTGCATTCACGAACAAATAGCCCGAGCCTTTGTCAAAGGAGCCTCCCGACCAGTTTCCGCCTCCCAGCGTGCCGGGCATCACCAACGTCAGTTCGACGCCGTAAGGCGTGTACATCCCGTGATTCTGCAGCGAATGAAACAGCTCCGCGCAATACCGATTCGATTCTGACGTTCTGATGTCTGCATCATTCACCGACTGCCGAACAAGGGGCGGCGGTTGGACCGGAAACGGCTGCGTCGACCACGCCACTTCGCCAGGCACGTTGCTCTCGGGAACACGGCGCTCTTCTACTGGAAACAGCGGTTTTCCTGTAAGCCGGTCGAGAATGAACACGAATCCCATCTTCGTCACTTGCGCAACCGCAGGAATTTCCTTTCCATGGCGCCGCAGGCTGATTAATACAGGCTGCGCCGGCATGTCGTAATCCCAAATATCGTGGTGCACCATTTGGTAGTACCAGACGAGCTTCCCTGTAGCAGCATCCAGCGCGACTAGGGAATTGCTGAACAAGTCCATTCCCTTGCGATCGGCTCCATAGAAATCGTAAGAGGCCGACCCCACGGGAAGAAAGACCAGACCGCGCTCCGTGTCTACACTCATGAGCGACCACACATTCGTCCCGGTGCGATCCTTCCACGCCTCTTCCTTCCAACTCTCATGCCCCGCTTCTCCTGGGTCCGGAATGGTGTGAAAAATCCAAACCAGCTTGCCCGAGCCAACGTCAAAGGCGCGCACCGCGCCACTTGGGCCCTTCGAGGCATACTCGGGAACGGCGGCCCCGGTAATAACTAGATCTTGATAAATTGCCGGAGGCGAGGTTACGGCATATTCCGCGCCGGGAAAAGCATCCGCAACTCCCTTGCGCAGATCGATCTCCCCATTTTTTCCAAAATCGTGGCAAGGTTTTCCCGTCTTGGCGTCCAGTGCGATCAAGCGCCCATCAAAAGTACCGAATAGAATTCTCCGGTCGTCTCCTTTCTTGTTCTCCCAGTACGCGACCCCGCGATGCTGGAAGTACTGGCGTCGACCGGTCTGCCCGGCCTGAGGATCAAACTGCCAAATCTCTTTGCTACTTTCCGCATCGAGCGCAATCACGCGGTTCGAAGGAGTAGAGAAGTACAACACGCCATCAATCACGAGAGGAGTGGATTCAAATGGGGCGACGTGGTGCCGGTCGGTTTCATTGGCGCCGCGATCCATTTCTCCCATGTGATAAGTCCACGCTCTTTTCAATCTGGCGACGTTGCTGCGGTTAATCTGCCGGAGCGTAGAGAAACGCGTCCCGCCGACATCGCCTCCATAGGATCGCCACTCCTGGGCGAAGACTCCAGGCGACATCAAAAGTAGAAAAAACAGACAGCCTGTAACAAATCGAGGCATGAATCCAAAACCAGGCAATGAGTAATGATCGAGAGAATTCCCGTCTCCTGGCGAAACAGTGTGCGACCAGGGAGAGACAAAGCGAGCCCGGCTTAAGATGGTGGGCCGGAAGTCAGGTTGCATGCTCCTCGCCATGTGAACCCTGGCACTTGCTTCGGCCAAACGATCTAAATCTCGAACTGATTCGGGCCAAAGCATAAACGGTACCGGTCGTAACGGCGGCTTTTGACGCGTCCTTGTGTTCTTCATCTTCACGGAGCGAGCCAGGAGTCGAGATGCTCACGGACGAAGTTGTCGTCGTTGAGATGAGGATACCTGGCATAAACCCGGGAGATTTCCTCGAACTGCCCGGGGCTGAGCGTTTCATTGGGATCCAGGCACCAGATGCCTTCGAGCAATCCCTGGCGGCGCAGGACTTCGTGTAGACCGGCAGTGCAGCCGGAAAAATGATTGGCGGCGTCGAAGAAGGCTGCGTTGGAATCCGTGACTTCGACACCCCTGCGAAGAAGTTCCCCTGGAATACCGGCCGGAGCGTCGACCGCTAGGTGGCACTCCTCGAGGAGTTCCACTGCTTTGCGAGTCCAGATAGCCCAATGACCGAGAAGGCCGCCGACGATGCGGCGTTCGATGATGCGGCCGTTCGACCGGAAAACAAAGGGACTGAGCAAATCCATCACGATGTTGTCATCGTTGCCGGTATATAAGGCGATGTCGCGGCCGGACTCGGCGACAGCACGCACGACATCGAGGGTTTGGTAGCGGTTGAAAGGTGCGATTTTGATGGCAACGACGTTTTCGATCTCCGCGAATTGGCGCCAGAATTTGTAGGAGAGACCGCGGCCGCCGACGGCAGGTTGCAAATAGAAACCAACGACAGGCAGAATTTGCGCCACGGCGCGGGAGTGGGAGAGAAGCTCTGCGTCGCTGGCATCCTTCAGAGCGGCGAGGCTCAAAAGGCCCGCGTGGTAACCAAGATCAGCGAGGACGCCGGCTTCGCAAATAGCTTGCGACGTGTCTCCGCAGATTCCACCGATGCGCAAGAGAGGAACAGAACGGCTGCGATCAGCACGATTCATCTCTTCAGCGGCGATTTTCAGGACGGGTTCGAAGAGGCCGATACGCGGCTGGCGGATGGCGAATTGCGTTGTGTGAACACCGATGGCTAGTCCGCCCGCGCCCGCCGCAATGTAGTAGCGAGTGAGGGTGCGCTGGCGGCGTTCGTCCAGGCGGCGACGGGAATCAAGCGCGAGAGGATGCGCTGGGATGACCGTGCCGCGGGCGAGGAGTCGGTGAAGATCGAGTCGGAGTGGCACGAGCATAGTTTATTAGTGAATTCCTTCGAAAAACAGATCTCCGGGCGACAGGAGCACTCCCACGATGCACCTTTCTGGCGACTGGAGCGACCAGCTAAAAACGGCCTGCACGCTCTTCAAAATGAGTTGGCTTCGCCAGCGTCTCGCCGCCCCGTTCGATCCAATCCGCGATCCAAGTCATCATCTGTTGATAAGAAACGCGTGGTTTGCCGAAGATTTGAAACGCCTTTTCAGCGTTGCTGAGCAGCGCGTCGGACGCCTCCACTCCGTCGAAGTGCACCGGCTTGCCGAAGCGCACGCTAAAATCTTCGGCTAACCGGCGTACGCTGAGCACCTCCGGGCCGGTGATGTTGACAACAAATGCGGGTGAGGAGGCGTGAAGCAACGATGCCAGAGCGACGGCGGAAGCGTCGGCTTGCCAGATGGCATTGAGATAGCCCATGGAAATCGCGACGGACTTGCCGGAATAAACGCGCTGGGCGATATCCACGAGAACACCGTAGCGAAGCTCTGTGGCATAGTTGAGGCGGAGAATGGAGACTTTGGTATTTGCAGTCCGGCTGAAATGCTCCAAGACGCGTTCGCGGCCGAGACAACTCATGGCGTATTCACCGGCGGGATTCGGCGCATCGGTCTCGAGCGAGCCGCCGCGAGCAACGGGAGTCAGTCCGTAGATATTTCCAGTGGAAAATGCAGCAATCCGGCTATGGCGGAACCGCTCGCTGACCAGGCCGGGCAACAAGGAATTCATAGCCCAGGTGAGCGATTCGTTCCCGGTAGCGCCAAATTTCATTCCCGCCATGTAGATGACATTCGGCGCATCGGGTAGACGGGCGAGCGATGCCGGATCGAGCAGATCGCAACCGATGGTTTCAATGCCCCAGGACTGCAAACGCTCGCGAAGCTGCGAAGAGGGGAAGCGGGAAACGGCGATGACACGGCGGGGAGTTGCCGTCAGATCCGAGGCGGTTTTGGCCATGCGCGCGAGAGTTGGTCCCATCTTGCCGCCCGCACCAAGAACGAGAACGTCACCGGGGAGCCGGGCGAGTGCGCGGACCGTGGACTCATGGGGTTCGCTGAGAAGAAGTTCGAGCTCGTCAATGCTAGCGATTGACCTTTCATTGTGTGGAATCACGCGCGTTTCCCGCTTGCAAGAATACAGAGGCGGAATTGTACTCGAATGGATAAAGAAACATTAGCCGCATTTGGCGGAATACAGCAAAATCCTTTGTTGCGGTACCGCGGCTTTTCTCAAGCCGCGACGCGCTGAGGCAGGCAACGGCTGATGCAGATTCGGACCATGACGGAGAAGGATATTCCTGCGGGAACGCGACTGAAGGACATCGCAGGATGGAACCAGACAGAGGCGGACTGGCGGATATTTCTGAATGCCGGCCGCGATGGATGTTTTGTGGCAGAAGTAGATGACGTCGTGCGCGGAACTGCGGCGACGATCGTCTATGGAGGACGTTTTGCGTGGGTGGGCATGGTGCTGGTGGATCCGGAAAATCGAGGCCATGGGATTGGAACAACGCTATTGAAGAAATGCCTTGAGTATCTCGATTCCATTCAAGTGCCGTGCATCAAATTGGACGCAACACCGCTCGGGAAACCAATTTATGAAGGGCTTGGCTTTGCAAGCGAGTATGAACTCGAGAGATGGACGCTGAAGAGAAGGAGAGAGGATTTACCACGTCAAGGTCAAACCGATCCGGACGAGTTCATGCCCGCGCCTCTGCTAGAAAACGTTTTGAAAGCCGATCGCGAAGTGTTTGGTGCAGACCGAAGTGCGGTATTGAGAGCGGTGAATCGCGCGGCGCCGCGTTTCACGGATAGCGTGTGGAATGCGGGCGGTATGGAAGGCTACGCGTTCGGAAGGCGCGGTTCGTTTGCTGATCACCTTGGGCCGTGGATCGCCAAGGATGAGGCGACGGGCCATAGAATTCTCGACAGATTTCTTGCGCAATCCTCTAGGGAAGTTGTCCTGACAGATTGCAGTAACGCAAACCCGTTTATAAAGAGGATTCTGCAGGCTCGAGGATTCGAGTACTCGCGGCCGCTCGCGAGAATGTTTCGCGGGCGAAATGAGTATCCCGGCCAGCCTGAGCTGGTTTGCGCGATTCTGGGACCGGAATTCGGATAGGAGATGCTTAAGTGAAACGGGCGAATAGTCGGCGCCAGGTATTCGCGCATGCGTTGGTCCCGGATCGCTCGAAGGGCCGCAGAATGGAAGACTGAATGAGCGCGCTCCCGATTCTTCGATTAGGCACGGAGAAGGAGGTCGAGCGCTTTCAGGAGCACGTCGTTCTCTGGGATGAACGATTCCTTGCGATCGCGCGTTGACTCGCCGCTGAACCGCGCGGGAGTCAGCATTGGCAACCGAATCACCGTCCAACCGATGGAGGGCTCGGTCATAGGCTCGGGCCTGAGGCTCGTTTTCTTTCTGATTGCCGCGTTTTGCCGCCTTGCGAGAGTGGCCGTCATTCTCGGCAAACGGGATGGTTGCTAGGGCCGGCGGGATTCGAACACGACCCTATAATTCTAAGTCCCGCGATTTCAAGGCGTTGCAGCCGCCCGCCAAATCCAATTACTGATTCTGCTGGCGGCCCGTAAAGCTCCCCTCGCGTCCTGTGGGCCAAGAGAGGTGCGAGCCACAAGTTGGGCAATGAGAACTCCATTGTATTGCTGACGCAATACCGGAGTATGGCCGACTGACTGGAACGGGAAAAGCTACTCGCCGCGATACGTGAGCTTGGACTGTTCAAACGGCTGCAGCCGGAGAACCTTTACCAAGGTCCAAACAATCATCGAATGGCAATTCGGTCAGAGACGGTGATGGATACACGGGTATTTCTGGAAGAACCGACCGCAAGCCTGCAGCCGCAACTCAAGCTTCTGACCAAGCGGTAGGGCTTCGGTCTTCGCGCCAATTCCTTATGTGGCTCTGCTTGTGGCAGTGTTTCGATTCCATTAGTTCGCCCACTTAGCCGGCGGCGTGAGCTTAACCACCGCATCCATCAGAACCTCACGCTGCATTTCAAGCAGCTTTTCAAAATTGCGGGCCATATGCATGCAGAACCACAAGTCAGGGCCGTCTTTTAGAGCAAGGTCGCGTCCGAAATCGACGTTGGCCCGGGTTTTGCGAATATTGTCCGTTATGCAAATAAGAAACGCGGTAAGCTGCGGCAAGGAGTTGGGTATCCAGGCGTCGTTCAGGATCACCTCGACCGCGTCCTCAAAATCACTGGCGGCACGGATACAGCGAATCCATCCATCGCGTGTCACGTTCTGGTCGTTTGCAAGTTCGGCTAAGTCGACCCCCATGCGACAACGCACCTCGTCGCGCAACCCCTCAATTTGTTGCACCATGCGACTTCTCCGATTCCATGGCTCTGCCTGTAGGTCGTAGATACGCCATTGGCTTTAACTCTGTCCATGCGCAATCGCAAGTACTCTCCAAAAACTAGGACACCGGAAAGCCGCCGACCGAAGGAGCGGCCCCATCGGGATAGCCCCCGCCTTCGAAAATCATAGGGCCGTCCACGAACGGGGAGGCGGCTTGAAGGAAACCCTTGCCCACCCCCCGTCTTTTCGAGAAGCGGCCTGGAGTGGATAGGTACAACACACTCAGGGTTCGACAACTCTCGTGACGAAGAAGGCGACCAGGAATCTCGAGATCCCTGCGAGCGTGCTCGGCCGCAGAATTGCAATAGGCCATGGTAAAGGCCAGCGAGAGGCGACCGGTGCGGTCCGCGATGTCCACCTTCAGGCGCAGACCGCGTAGCCCTAAAATGAGTTTTAAAGTCGCGGAAACTCTGTTCGACTTGCATGCGTTCCCGATACAAGCGCCGCACCGTCTTGATCGGTGGAAGCGCCTCACTGTGGGGGGGGCCAGCAACCACCAAGATTCCTGGAATTGCGCATCCGGATAGAACAGCACATTCACAGGCACGCGCTCCCAGGCTCAAAATCAAGGAATTCCCAAAGGAGGCTTGTAACGTCGTCACTGGGCGTGAATTGAACACTCCCAGAATTTTGGCGAAGGTCAGGACATGATTGTAGTGGTGAAGTGAATCTGAGAACCCAGGCAATGGCCCCGCCGACACTCCCAAATGCATCTCCACTCCTGAATCAGAGACAGCGTACAATTGCACTCGTTGGAACTCCTCCGGAAGCGCATGTGAAAGGAAATCCAGTTATGGCTGAGATCGTCGACTGGCATCAACCACAGCCGCGGCGACGCCGCCTATTTATCTTCATGCTGGCTGTCGTTCTCGCTCTCATTTTTAGTAGCCGGACCGTATTGTCCTACTATGTCGAGGCGCTGTGGTTCGGATCGCTCGGCTACGAAGACGCATTCCGGAAAACATTGGCCCTTCAGTGGACAGTGTTTCTGGCATTCTCTGCAGTCACATTTCTCATTCTGTACGGTTGGTTCCTAGCGTTGTGGCGGGTATACGCCCGCGACTTGCCGACCGGCAGCACAATCTTCATCGGGGGGCAACCGTTCAGGCTGCCAGCCGAGCGCATCCTGGGCTTCATGGGGCTCTTGGCTTCGCTCGTCGTCGCCCTGATAACCGGTACCAGCAGCATGACGGAGTGGCCAACGTTTGCCCTGTATTGGTATGCGCCGCGCACGACCGACGGCGTGCTGGATCCAATCTTCAACAAGCCGATCAACTTCTATCTGTTCACACTTCCCGCGTGGCAGTTCGTTGCGGGCTGGCTGGTGACCCTGTCTGTGATTGCCTGTCTATTCGCCGTTTTCTTTGTTTTTGTCACCGGCAGCACCCGGATGCTGGCGGGGGGCCGAGGCAGATACACCTCATTGCCGTGGCGCGGATTCTCCCTCGCGTTTGGTTTCTTACTGCTCACGGTCGCGATGCGCACCTATATTGGCCGGTTCGAGCAATTATTGGACAATCATACGATTTTTGATGGTGTGACCTACACGGATGCCCACGTCATGGTGACCGGCATGCTCGTGGTCTCTGCGGCGCTCGTTCTGGGCGCCGCGATTGCCTACATCAATGTGGTGTCGGTGCCGCGCCTACGCTGGCTACTCGTAGCCGTGGCTCCAGCAGTGGTCGGTTACCTCGCCGTTCAGATCCTGGCCTGGTACGTAAGCAGCTTCATCGTGAAGCCAAACGAGCTGGCTCGCGAGCGACCCTACATTGCTTACAACATTGCCTTCACACGGCAAGCCTATGGATTGAACCAGCTCTTGCCGCGCGAATTTCCCGCGGAGACTACCGTCGAGGCGGTTGACGTTGCGAACAATCAAGCTACGCTCCAAAATATCCGTCTGTGGGATTGGCGTGCACTGCAAGACACGCTACGCCAGATTCAGGAGATCCGCAGCTACTACGATTTTCCCGACATCGACATTGATCGGTATGAGATCAACAACACCATGCGTGAGGTAATGCTTGCCACACGCGAGTTGAACATCGATAGGCTCCCGGAGAGCAGCCGCAACTGGATCAACGAAAAGCTTATCTATACGCACGGCTACGGTATTACCATGAACCCGGTGAATGGCTTCACCCCGGAAGGGCTGCCGACGCTCATTCTGAGTAACATGCCCATTCAGAGTGCCGTGCCGAGCATCGTTGTAACACGCCCAGAGATTTATTTCGGCGAACTCACCAACACTGACGTGTATGTAAAGACGCGGCAACAGGAATTCAATTACCCACAGGGCGAAACGAACAGCCTGACGTCCTACGAGGGCACCGGCGGAATCCAGATCGGCGGTTTCCTCCGACGCGTCCTCATCGCATTCGACCGAGGCGACATTACCAAGCTCCCTTTTAGCGATGATGTCACGGAGCAGAGCCAGTTGCTGATGAGGCGGAACGTCCGTGAACGCGTAGCCACGCTAGCGCCATTCTTGACTTACGATTCGGACCCCTACATCGTCATTGGTGACGGCGGGCGGCTTTTCTGGATTATCGACGCGTTCACGACGTCGGACAGCTACCCCTATTCGACGCATTACACTCTCAGCAGTACCCCGGTTAATTATGTGCGGAACAGCGTTAAGGTCGTCATCGACGCCTACAATGGAACCACCGCCTTGTACGTGTTTGACCCACAGGACCCAATAATCGCGGCATATCGGCGGATTTTTCCGGCCTTGCTCAAGGACGCAACGGCCATGCCACCAGCGCTGCGCAAACACGTGCGCTATCCCGAACTCTTGCTTAAGTTGCAGGCGGCCACTTACGCCGTTTATCACATGACGGATCCGCAAGTGTTCTATAACCGTGAGGACCTATGGACCGTCGCTTCAGAAGTCGGCATGGACGAGTCCGGTCAGCAGAAAACCCTGGCTATAGAACCGAATTTCGTGCTTATGAAACTGCCGGGCGAAACCAACGCCGAGTTCGTTGAGATTCTGCCTTTCACGCCGGCCAACCGGAACAACCTGATTGGCTGGATTGCTGGACGCAGTGACGGTGCACAGTATGGTACGTCGATAGTCTACGACTTCCCGAAAAACAAGCTGGTAGACGGCCCTCTGCAGGTCGAAGCGCGTATCGATCAGAACGCCCAATTGTCGGGACAATTGACGTTGTGGAATCAACAAGGTTCCCATGTCCGACGCGGCACTCTGCTGGTTATTCCATGTGGGCGCGCGTTGTTATATGCGGAGCCGATTTATCTGCAGGCCGAACGTAGCCCGATGCCGGAGTTACGCCTGGTGGTGCTTGTGCTGCAAGAACGGCTTGCCTACGGACCGACGTTCGACTCGGCGATGAAGGCTCTGTTTGGAGGAGAGGCCTCGTCGCTGTCCGCGCCTCCAGTGGAAGCGGCAGGAAACGCACCGCCCTCTTCTGCCACGAAAAGGCCTACGTCTGATCTGAACGCGCTCATCGCCGGTGCCGCCAAAGATCTCGCCGACTACCAGCGACTGACAGCCGAGGGCAAGCTCGGCGAGGCTGGGCAGAAGCTTGAACAGTTAAAGCGCAAGCTCGACGAGCTGAATGCACGCCAAAAATGATTCCTCGTCCCGACGTTTCATCATGGTTGCTCTTCAATCCTTCGTTTTGCCCGTACGGTCCGCCATTTTTGCTGGCCTCGAGCGAAGTTCTCGAGCTGAATGGCAGCACGTGAATGCAAAGCGAGGGCAAAGTTGCCGGGAGTAGGGTGAGAGAAATGAGCATCGGCGAGAATCATAAAAGAAAATATAACCCCAATCGGCTCAGACAGTTCAAGATTCTCGATAGGCACCGATACAAGCGCACATACACTTGAAACACGTTCACAGTTATCGGACACCGGCCTGAATGCATTCAGACCGTTGCCCCTGACGCCGTGCTGCCCGGCACTGGAGCATGCAAACCGAGAGCCACCGTATGTCAGCTTTGGTTAACGGCCGTCGCTCTTGCCAATCGGTCGCCCGGCTAATCTTCTGGTGAGGGATGCTGGGGTTCGGTAGAGACGGTGGGATTGGGCGGCGCTGCGGTGTTGGCTTCTTTTGCGGCGCGTCTAGCCTCTTTTTTTTGGGCGCGCTTTTCAGCTTTGGCGCGCTGCTTTTCCAGACGTTTCATTTCCTTTTGGCGCTTTTGGAACGTGACGGTCACAGAGCCTCCTCGCAAGTCCGATTAACCCGGGTCAATAACGAAGACGAATGTGAGCTACCAGCGGGGTTCGCGCGGCTGCCGCGCGGATTCGCGATAGTCCTCGTTGGAAAATCGGCCGCGGCCATGTCCACCGCCGGGGCGTCCGCCGCCATTACCGCGGGGGCGGTCGCCTTTCGGCCGGGCTTCGTTGACCTTGAGATTGCGGCCGCCGAACTCTTTGCCATCGAGGCCCGCGATAGCGTTGGCGGCTTCCGCATCATTGGGCATTTCGACAAAGGCGAAGCCGCGAGCCCTGCCGGTTTCGCGATCGGTGACAATATGAATGCGCCCGATCTGGCCGAAGGGCTGGAACAGCGCAGTCAAATCTGCTTCCGTGGTTTGAAAACTCATATTTCCGACAAAAAGACTTTTCATACGACCTCTCCATTTGTACTTTTCCGGTGCAGGCAAAGTCTGTTCATGGGCTCTGTCTCACCAAGAATCTTTATAGAACGGGCGGACCAGACGGGAACGTGTGGGATGACGGAGTTTGCGCAGGGCCTTCGCTTCAATCTGGCGGATGCGCTCGCGAGTGACGTCAAAAGTCTGACCGACTTCTTCGAGAGTGCGCGGATTACCGTCCTCAAAACCAAAACGCATGCGGATGATGCGCTCTTCGCGCGGATTCAAGTGCTTCAACATGCAAGCGACGTTTTTCTGGAGGCTGAGGCGGATGGCGGTGTCCGAGGGAGAGGCCACGGCTTTATCTTCAATAAAGTCGCCGAGGTGGGATTCTTCCTCTTCGCCGATTGGCGTCTCAAACGAGACGGGAGTCTGAGCAATTTTGCGGGTGCTGCGGACTTTTTCGATGGTGACATCCATGCGCATGGCCAACTCTTCCGAGGTAGGCTCGCGGCCAAGTTCTTGAACGAGCTGCCGGGTGCAGCGGGCCAGCTTGTTAATAACCTCGATCATGTGGACGGGAACGCGGATCGTGCGTGCCTGGTCGGCAATCGCGCGAGTGATGCCCTGGCGAATCCACCAGGTGGCGTAGGTTGAGAATTTGTAGCCCCGCCGCCAATCGAACTTGTCGGCACCTCTCATCAGGCCGAGATTGCCTTCCTGAATGAGATCGAGGAACTGCAGGCCATAATGGGTATATTTTTTGGCAATAGAGACCACGAGGCGAAGGTTGGCTGCGGTGAGTTCCTGCTTGGCCTGCTGGGCTTGGGCTTCGCCGCGTTGAATAACAGTCAGCGTGCGCTTAAGAGCGGTCAAACCTGTCTGACTAGATAGAGCAATTTCGTTGAGAGCGGCGCGATTGGAACGAAGCTGTTTGCGCGCTTCCGCGGCAACTTCTCCATGGGCGAGGTCGATGCGGCGCTGAAGCCGTCGAACGTCGCGTTCCAGTGTGTGCAGGCGCTCAAGGAACGCGCGAAAGTGATCCACCAGGCGCCTGCGTTCGCGCCAATGGAAAGGAATTCCGCGGGCTTCGAGAGAAATCCGGACGCGAGTGCGAGCCAGCGCCCATTTGGCGCGAATGTGGGCTTGCCTTTTCCATTTAGGGGTTGCCGCGAATTTTTCCGCCTGGCGGAGGGCGGCCTCGTAGAGCAGAGCGATAGAGTCGATTTGCCGGAGAGTTTGTCTCGTCTTGAAGGCAATTTTCTCTTCCGTGATCTCCTCGTCAGGGAATTGCACCACTTCCTTGATGGAGCGGTCACCCTGTCGCAAAGCGGCCGCGACGGAAATAAGTTCCTTGACGACGATGGGTGAGCGGGTGATGGCCTTCATAACGACCAGCTGGCCGCACTCGATGCGTTTGGCGAGGGCCACTTCGCCTTCGCGAGTGAGCAAAGGCACGGAACCCATTTCGCGGAGATAGATGCGGACGGCGTCCTGAGACTTGGAGTCCTCACCGATGCTCAGGTCGAGAGCGGAGTCCGCGGCGAATTCCTCTTTGTGGTCCGCTTCAGAAGCGTCCACCGCGGTTGCGGCGCGGGCGCCATTTGCCGCACTCAGGTCTTCGTGTATTTCGATTCCTTGGCGCTCCAAGAGCGCCAACAGATCGTCGATTTCCTGAGACGAAAGCAGATCTGGGGGAAGGCATTCGTTGATCTCGTCATAGAGGAGATAGCCGCGCTCCTTTCCGATAACCAGGAGTTGCTGGAAATAACCGAACTCGTCTTCAATGGGCCGCGCCAAGAATGCTCCTCTGCTTGCTGGAACCGAATAATTTTGCAAGCGACATCAAAAGGTTTCGTCGTCTCTGGGCTTCGAGCGGCTGGGCCTGGCCTTGGGAGTGTGTGCGCCCTTGTAGGCAGCAAGCTCCGCGTCGGTCACCGAGAACGTGGAAGAGGCAGGATGACCGGCCGGCGTGGCAAATTCGCGGCGAAGCCTGACGGAGCAGATGGCGGGCGCATCTTGGTGGCGCGCGCGGTGTGCCGAAAGCGCTTCGTTCGGGATGGTCACGACGATTCGCCGCCGAGTCCGCGAAGACTGAAAGCGTATTCGCGGAGTGCTCCCTTGGTCCCAAACTCGAAGTATTGCAGGACGATGGGTTGTTCCACGAATGCCGTCATTTCTGATCGAAAGGCAGGCGCAAGTTGGACTTAGGAGCCTCGTGGAAATGAGAGGTGTCGAAAGGCAACGAACGCGGCCAGAACTATGATGACACACTTATGGCTCCGCGTATACGTAGTTCTTAAAATGGTTAATTCATTCCCAGGGAGGTAGCCCATTCCTCGAATGATTGCCGCTGGGTCTCGTGGAACGATTGAGAGCGTGTCGATGTCCACCGTTGATCTAGAAAACCCGTAAAGCTGCGTGATAACAAACCCACCCATCATACCAGGCGGACTTCCTCCCCAACAGCCTCGTCCAATTCTTGCAGGAAGGAGCGCCGGGCTCGGGGACGGAATCGGATGTCGCATGGGAGAGACGTTCGACGCCCAGGTCGGAAAGCATATTCCATTTGCGTGCTTCGGGAGCGCGATGCTCTCGCAGCCAATCGCGCTCGACTCTCGTCAAGGAATCATGGCAATACGTGTCTTCCTTCGCCAGAAGCGACGGCTGGAGCAAACTCTCTTTCTGTGAAAGATTGTCCATTCGGTTTTGATCGCCGACTCTCCATGCCAACTCCTTCGCGAGCGTAGCAGTGAATCCGAGACGATTCTGGCGATCATGCAGTTTCGCATTTCTGACCAACCAGTTCCAATCAAGGTCTGCGAAGCTGAAGGCCAACCACGGAGCCCTCAACAACTCGCACATCCAAGTCCGGTTCATCGAGGGCGGTAAACAGAACCTCCGCCGGGTTGTGCCGGACTCGTCGCCCGCGATGAAGGTAAGCGAAGCCGGGATAGCCTAGAGCAGCGAGCTCGTTTCGTAGGAAATCGCTGGGCGACGCCGACCGGTTTGGTTTCTCCCGAAAAGGAAGCGCGATGGGAGGCACGTCCAGTCCGTAGTCACCAATGATTGGGGTGCTTGCAACTACGGACGAAAACTTTTCTGATTCTTCTGGCGCGCCATTTCCAGGTCGTCCGTTTGTTTTTTCCGACGTTCGGCTTCTCTTTTTGGGCCCTCTTGCTCGTCGAGTTTCACGGCTTCAGCAATGGCGAGTTCGGCTTGTGCATTGGCCCATTTCGAAAAAACGACCAGCCCAAACACATCGCTGAAAAAGGAACGGACCAGTTTGAGGGCGTACTGCCCATCCTCCCACGACGCGACGGGCTTTTGCTGTGTGTCATATGCGGTGTCCACCCCTGAGCCAATCTCCGGCGGGACAATTGTGGCCGGACCGTACTTCGCCGAAATGGACTTCACCATATCTCCCTCAGTGAGCCCTGCGGTGGAAGATGGATCGTAATTCACTGAAATCTTGTACAGTTCGCCATTGTAGAAAGAGAAGAGAATCTGTTGGACGCTGTCCGATCGGAGGGACGTCCCGGGGATGTTCTGGGGCCACCAAGTCAGTTCCTGAATTAACGCTGGACGGCCATGAATCATCTTTACGTCGGCCATCTTTTGGCCAGTACGTTCCAGCAATGTGGTCAAGTTCATTCCCAAGATATATAGAGTGCCGATACTTAGAAAAGTCCTGTGCAGAAAGCAATGGCGCCGTAAGGAGCAGGACAACAAGACAAAGGATCGCGCTGTGCAGCGTTTTCATTTTTGCATCTCCCACGAATTCCTAAGAATTTGAAATCAGAGCCGTATACAGCTTTGTGGGCGCGTCTCCGTGATCCTGTCCCCCGCCGCTTCCCCGCCCGGATTCTGCTCCGGCATCAAACATCGTCGGGACAAAATCCTTTGCAGGATTAGACAACGGCTTTTTGGATGAGCCTTGATTGGGCGGAAACCGTTAGGGAGCGAACGCCCAGGAAACGCTCCGACGTCACCGAAGTGACCCGAGTGATTTCCAAGGAATTAAATTTCTCCGACTTGAGTCTCGCCAAGATCTCCTTGGTTGCCCTGACGACCATCTTTTTTTCGTCAATACCGAAGACCGTCGTTCTGATTTCACGACCCATGCAGAAGGAGGTCCAATTCGCACTCTCGATGTTTCGAGCCAGTGTAGAACGATCAAGATTCTTGACGACTCTCCACCCAGGCAAGAAAACTTCACTCTCGACTGCCAAGCCTGCTGGCAAGAGCGTGCTCTCCCTGATGAGAATAGTTTCAGGCGTGTTGTTGTCTGACATTTGACCTTCCCTAGGGCTTGAAAACGCAGGCATCAATTGACAATAGCTATGGTCCGCGACAGAACTGCATAACAGCTTGAAAGCCTCGGCTCGCATTCCTTGCATGCAACCGCGACGCTTGAGATTGGCCCAAGATCCCTCGGCGTTCGTGTGCCGGGATGCTTAGAGCCGACGGGCGTAAGCCCTTCTGCCGTTCACGTAAGCAGCCACCATGGTCACAAGGGCCGCGCTAATCATTGCAACCAGCGTGGTGATAATCGTTCCGCCGTAGCCGAAGCCCACGGAACGTGTCAGAAGCCCGCCTACCACAGCGCCACCAATACCCATAAAGGATGGCCATAAACGGACCATAGCTATCGCCCTGAAAAATTCTGCCGGCTCCCCAGCCAACGACTGCGCCAATGCCTGCCCATGCAAGTAAATGCATACATCCCTCCCTTGATCGAATCTTCCGATCTCCTTCATTGCGACTGGCTAATTCGTGCCTCCCTCAGAGGACACTTTCTTTACCCGCAGCTGGTTGCGAATTCACTCGGTCACGAGCAACGAAGCTTGTTCCGTACTCTGGCTCTTCCTCTTGTACAACTCACGGTCTGCTGCTTGTAGGAGGTCTTCAATCGTCTCACCGTCCCGCGGGTAAACAGCCACTCCGATGCTTGCGGAAAGAGTCGGTTGCTCACTGTCCGTTGCTATCCGCTCGCGGATACGAGAGGCAACAAACGCTGCGGCACTGGCGGTCGTCTCGGGCAAGATGACAGCAAACTCATCGCGACCATATCGCGCGGCCGTGTCAACCGCCCGGCAAAACAAACGGAGCACTCCGCTAATGCGGCACAGTGCCCGGCTGCCTACCAGGTGGCCGTAGCGGTCATTGATATTCTTCAGCCCATCCAAGTCCAGCAGCAGAACAGCAAACGGCCGTCGCGTGCGCCTCGATCTTTCCATCTCCGCACGGAGGACGTCTAGGATCCGACCATAGTTGCCAAGGCCGGTAAGGGGATCGGTAATGGCCAAGAGTCGTGCCTGCGGTTCCGCTCGTTTACGCTTGGTCAGGTCGAAAGCCGAGAATAGCTTGGCCGGCACGCCATCGAAGTCAATCTTTGCTGCAATGATCTCAAGCCAACGCTCCTCGTGATTCTTCGTTAGAATTCTGACCTCACGCCGCGAAGCGAAGCCAGTCTCCTCTTCGCGCGCGCCCCGCGCTATGACTGCCTCTTGAGCATCAGGCTGGACAAGATCGCAGAAATCCATTGATACGAGTTCCGCTCGTGTATAACCAGTGATGGCCTCTGCGGCATGATTCACATAATGGAACCGCTTTCCGCAGCTAACGAATACCGGCGATGCAAGAGTCTCGACTAAGGTGCGGAAGCTCGCCTCGCGCTTCCGGCGGGGCTTATCTCTCACTGGGACCTTCCTAGCCCGCTTTGTAGCTCTCATGCACATCGAAAACTCTTCTTGTAGTGTCCCTTGTCGAAAACCAAGGGGCGGACTTGGCCCGCCCCCCAAACAAAGAGACCTATTGGCTTCAGGCCGCTGAAGCAGCGGCGATCTTGTGGAATGTGGAATTGGCAACCTCATAGGTCTCGACCTGAGGGGTTCCGTCAATCACCTTCGCCAGAGCCTTCGCCACTTCGGCGTAACTTTCGCGGTTGTAGTTTTCCGCGTTCTCTGCCCGGTCCCACAAGCTGATGCCAAATCCCTTGCCTCCCGGTGCGACAAACGTGATTTCGTCCAGGAATCCCTTTTGTTTCCGAAGAAGGGGAATGACTTCCCTTTCCAGAGTCTGGGTGAACTCCGGAATGCTGCCCTTCAGATGCATAGTGACTTTGCGTGCAAACATGTCAACCTCCTTGGTTGGCTGACCAAGGGGGATTCAGATAACTTGCTTTGGTATAGACATTCTGAAAGCGCCCTCAGTTCCTTAACCACCGTAGGTTAATTAACTTGACCTGTCAAGTGAAATCTGAGACTATCCCTACGATTAATCAGATGGAGTTAATTCCACGGAGGCGCCTGTGGATGTTTGCTTGGTGATTAAACAGCGGCTGCGAGAACTAGGGTTTGAACAGCGAGATTTGGCGACCGCCGCCGAAGTTACCGAATCCTATATTTCGCAGCTGCTGACGGGGAAGAAATTGCCCCCGGAGCCTGGCCGGACAGACATCTACGACAAGATAGGGAAATTCTTGAAACTTCCGAGCGGCAAGCTCTCAAGGCTGGCCGAGCATCAGCGCAACGAGGAATTAAAGAGAAACTTGGGCCCACCCAAGCCATTGTTCAAAGAAGTTCGAGAGCTGATTCTCCGCAAGTGCGCGCCCGACAAAGAGGACCAAATACGGGTGATTTTCGAGAAGCAACCCTTCGGCGAACTCGAGCGCCTCGTCACACAAAAGCTGTTGGACATTGTCAAGAGAGTCGCGAAAAACGAGTTGGCGAATGAAACCTGGCTCCACGCGGTAGCGCGACTTAGCCGCCGAAGTTATGAGGCGATGCGGGTCAGCATCCTCGAGTTTCTCGACACGGATGTCTTCAACGTGTCCGTCGAGAACTGCGTTTCCTTCCTGGATCCCCTGATCGAATCCTGGGATATCGATCTCGCGACCTTCAGCATGGAAATCGTCTTGAACCGGAGACTTATTCCGGATTATGCAAAGAAATTCGAGTTTGTCGAAGGGGAAGCGGCTCAAACCGAGGAAGAGCCGGGACTTAAAGAATTCCTCCGGCACCGATCTGTGAGGGGTGACGTAACCGAGGAAGAAATCGAGTTCCTGAAGAGCTTGAGGTTTCGCGGAAAGCATCCAACGCCACTCTACTATTACCGAGAATTGCAGAGCCTCAGAGACCCGCTCCACTTTCGCGCGCTCGTCACCCACACCATGCGAAAAAAAACAAAGGGTCAGTCCCAACCCGCGGGCTCGGTCGCCCCAATGCATAAATACCTGGAGGTTGACAGCATTGAGAAGCAATTGCAGGTTAACGACAGAAAAAGAGCAATATTGCGCTGGGCTGAGCGCCGGGGCAATCCGGCCAAAAAACAAAAAGGAAAGCCCTAGAGCGTTTCGCTGGCTAAAACGAACAAGCTCTTATGACCGAGAACGTCAACGAGTTGCTCGACTTCCTGATTGCTCTGGACGGCATCTCGGCAAGAACTGAAATACAGAGCGTAGCGCCAAGATCAGCGGGCACTGGCAGGTTTCCTGCGGGAAGTTGTTCGACATGCCGGCATGGGTGATTTAGTGCTCTGGATTTGAAAGGAACCGGTATCCGAGTCCGCGAACTGTAAGCAAATAGCGGGGTTTCGAGGGCTTAGGCTCAATATAACGGCGCAAGCGCACGATGAAGTTGTCTATGGCCCGCGTATCTGTATCTTGGTGCAAATTCCAGACTTCCTGAAGAATCGCTTTCCGGGACACCGGATGTCCAGCGTTCCTGATCAAGTAGCGGAGGAGGTCTGACTCCATCACAGTAAGTTGCACGATGTTGCTGCCGGAACGCAATTGAAGATTCTGAAAATCAATGATTTTGTCGTCGAATCGGAAGCTGTCCTGCGAGTCTGCATCTGGGCGCGCGTGATCCCCAGTGGCAGAATTCGTGATGCGCGACCAATTCTTCCGGCGCAGCAGGCCTTCGATCCGCGCGATTAGGATAGCCAGGTTGAACGGCTTCGCCAAATAATCATCTGCGCCAGATTCGAATCCCTTGAGCACATCCTCCGGTCGCCCCCGAGCAGTTAACATAAGCAGTGGGATGTAATTCTTCGCTTCGCGCAATTCGCGGGCAACCGAAAAGCCATCTTTGCCCGGCAGCATGACGTCGAGCACAAGAGCATCAAAGTCTTCTCGATTCTTCACCAGACGGGTTAATGCGTCTTCACCCCGCTCCGTTATATCCACGGAGTGGCCTTCGGCTTCGAAGTTGAACCGAAGTCCCTGCGCTAGATGCATCTCGTCTTCGACAATGAGTATCCGGCTCATACGCGATAAACTCTAGGAAGGCGCATCGTGAACGTGCTGCCGAGGCCTTCGCCTTCGCTTTCAGCGTAGGCATCACCACCGTGGCGGCGGGCGATTGAGCGCACGATAAACAGACCGAGGCCGGTTCCCCTGACCTGTCCCGTGGCAGGATTTGGCGCCCGGTAGAACCGGTTGAAGATGCGTTTCAGTTCTTTCCTTCCGATGCCGACACCGTGGTCAAGTACGCGCAGCGCAACCGTATCGATGTTGGGGGTCAAGATATCAACAACGATATTCTTTTCTTCCCCCGAGTATTTAACGGCATTGTCAAAGAGATTGAAGACTGCGGTGCGCAACTCCTCGGCGCTCCCTATAACAGTAATCTCATCGGACGGCTTACTGCCCCAATGCAATGCGCTGGAGGATAAGTGCTGCCGCAACCGGGTAAGTTCGAGCATATCGCTCACGATTTCGTTGAAGTTGACACCCTGCCAACTCTGTCGCAGACTGCCTTGCCGTACCTGGCTGGCCTTGAGCACTTGCTCCACCGTACCAAGCAGGCGATCCGTGTCCTCAAGCATGATGTGATAGAAATCTCGGCGCTGCGCTTCGACCAGTGGTCGGCTCTCAAGCGTCTCCAGATACAGCCGAATTGACGCGATCGGTGTCTTCAGCTCGTGCGTGATGGCATTCAGGAAGCTGTCTTGCTGTTCATTTCGGCGAATTTCGCGGACGAGGAAAATCGTATTCATCACAAGACCGGCGATCAATAGCGGAAAGAGGATGATGCCGAGGACAAGTGGAGCAGCCTGCCGCCAGTTGAAGATCATCCAGCCGACATTGAGCGCGATTGCCAGAGCGACAAGACAGGCACCCAGCGCAATAAAGAATGCGATCGCTTTCGTGCGGCGTGTGATGCGCATGCCTTCTAGTTTATGTCAGAGTTGTACCCGCTCCATCAAAAAAAACTGTCGTCTGCTGGCATTTCTTGTTGCTCGCCGATGCTTAATTTTTTGGGAGCGCTGGCAGCAAAATCTGAGGTTTCGTAACTTCAGCAGGAATCATGGTTCGGGTTTCCGTGCTATTCACTGCGGGAAGCTTGACGTCCCACGCGAGACCGAGAACTCGCAGCGCCCAGATCCCGTACCAGTTCACATCAAACTCATACCAGGCAAGGCCGTGACGCGCCGCCTGTGCGGCTGCGTGATGATTGTTGTGCCACCCTTCCCCGAACGTCAGCATCGCCACCCAAAAGCTGTTTTTGGACATATCACCTGTGATGAACCGCTGCGATCCCCACATATGCGTTGCGGAGTTCACGAGCCAAGTGGCGTGGAGACCGACGGTCGTTCGCAAGAACAGTCCCCATAGCAGGCACGACCAGCCACCGATCGCGAAGATAAGCACACCGAGGAATGTGACCGGAATCCAGTGCCACTTGGTGATCCACACATGAAATCTGTCTTTCCGAAGATCCGGCACGAAAGGTAAGAGTTCTTTGGTATTGTTATGCATTGCCTGGCCCGTCAGAATCCAACCCATGTGCGCCCACAACCCCCCTTCGCACGGCGAGTGCGGATCACCTTCCCTGTCGGTATTTTGGTGATGGACACGATGCGTCGCCACCCAGGCGATCGGCCCTCCCTCGAGGGCCAGGGTTCCGCACACAGTCAGGAAGTATTCCATCCATTTCGGCGTCTTGTAGCCTCGATGCGTGAGCAGCCGGTGATAGCCCATGCCTATCCCAAGACTTCCGGCAATCCACCAAAGCAGAACCGCTAGGGCAAATGCCTTCCAAGTGAAGAAGAACAATGCGAGGATGGCGCCAACGTGGAACGCTCCTATGAAGAAGCTCGTCGTCCAGTTAACAGGCTGCGCAAATGTCTTGTCACGTTTAAGGATGCTCATCGTTTCGTACTCCTCGGCAACACTTCTGCCGATCCTCCCTACGAACCTAGCACGCGAAACTCCGAGCTTCTGTAATAGTTATGTAATCTCTTCCCGCCTTGTTTTGAAAGAATCTGCGTTCAAGAGGAACTCAGAGGGCTTTTGAAAAACATCTTAAAGTGGTGATCGGCGCCGCGGAATTAGAAACAAATTGCCTTCAGCTGCTACTCTGTCACGGTCTCTGCCATGTGGCATCACAACAAACCCGCGTCGAAATCGGCTCGGCAAGCTTAAGAAAGGATTTGGAATCCGGTTGTCACTCACGCCGCTG